>Ga0233437_1005820_pt1 | contig 13054 bp, 14 predicted proteins | sample SI_122_August201_FD_182714 | JGI IMG/M metagenome (GOLD analysis project Ga0233437, IMG submission 182714) | Seawater microbial communities from Saanich Inlet, British Columbia, Canada - SI_122_August2016_200_MG | ecosystem: Environmental > Aquatic > Marine > Inlet | place: Canada: British... | reverse complement strand
TTTAATCTGTTGCTCATTAAACATATCTGTGTCTTTAATTAATATTCTTATTATATACCTAAATCTTTAATTGACTAAATCAAAAAGTAGGCACTTTTGGTGTCTACTTTTTGGGGCCCAGTTCACTAAGTCGGGGTTTTTGTATTAGCTTAATTTAATTTATGTATTCCCATCTAATAGCGTCTGACGCGGTAGCACAGACTCCAGGAGCGGTTAGTGTAACTGTGGAAACACCAGTACCTAAATAAACTGGGCCACTTGTTATCTGGTTCCACCTGCCGGAATTACTACCTTGATTAATTGAGCCTGAATCTCCCCAAGAAGTATTATAGCCGACGTTGCCGCAGGCTGAACCTTGTCCGTCATCGGCGACATTGGGATGCCATTCAGATATCATATAATTTCCAGAGACGTTTATTTGAGCTCTGTAGGTTGCTGTAGCACCGCTATTAGTGCTTTTTGCATATCCATATCTATGTATATCACCGGTCCACGCATTTAGAGCATAATTATCTGATCCAGTTGGAAAGACAACTTGCTGCCATCCGCCACTAGAATAATCGACTGATTCTTGACCCAAAGTGGTCATATTATAGTCATTGTTATCAATTACAATTGGAGTGATTAATACTGGTGAACTATTTTTAAATAGCATAATACCATCAAAACCTTTTAGACTGACGCTATTAAACTGAGTTCCATTATTAAAACTTGGGTCTTGATTGCCTTTAAAACGGTAATATGGACCTCCCGATAGGCTGGAAGACGAAACAGTTTTAGCCGAGCCGGAAACATTTGAAATTACTGCCCCTTTATCAAAGTATCTTACCCAAAGACCTGTTTCAATCTGACTTGCATTGCCGGTTGGATAACCTAGATCTGCCTCATAATCATCATGCAGGAAAGTATACTTATGAACATTTGGCCAAAAATCATGACCAAACCAGGCATCAGCCATCATGGCTGAAGTAAAGTCAGCTCGAAAAGTACTTTTCCATGCCTCACTCCAATCTTCGACCCTAGTATCACCAGCCTCACTGTTAGCATAAATAATATCTGGAGTTAGCGAATCACTAAGAGCGCTTAACGAATCTGAGATTCTGAGCGCACGGCTGCCAGCATCGGGATGATTCCAAAATTCATGAGCAATACCATGTAAATATGATTGATGACCAGATTCGTGAGCTATGCTTGGCTTATCTGTAAGAGCTTGCATATTTTCCATAATAGTTTGATTTCCTCCTGACCATCTTGAGCGCACTTCAGTTTCCGTGTCAGCATTTCCGTCGAAGTCAAAATCAATTCGACTTAAATCAAAGCCCATCCAAGTAAGATTTGATATCCATGAATCAAAATATGATCCATCATAATAGTTCCAGTCAGTATTATTGACTAAATACTCGGGTAAAAATTCATTAAACCTCTGGCTGCCATATACTGAATTTGCCCTTGGGGCAGCATTTGTAATGTTCATTAAATAATCTCCCCAAAGAGGGAGACGGTCATTCTCGCCATAACTACCAGGATTACCGCCATTTGCATAATGAACAAACCATTCTTCTGGAAATGGCTCGCCTATTGTTGGTTCCATCTTATATAATCCCCCAGCAATACAATTATTGGCTGCTAAAAGAAGAACGTCGGGATTTTTAGCTTTGATTTTACTGCCATCTCGAAAATATCTTATAGCAACCATGTCATGATTTTTCCATATCTCATCTCCGGCCCCTACTCCGTAGAAATATACTTGGCCAATACGAGGATAAGGTGGATTTAGTGATCCAGTGCCACCAGGTGGCGTGCCGCAACCTGAATCGGTAATACATTGAGTAAGACTGCATCCCGAGGTGCCACCTGGACACGTTCTTGTTTGCTCTCTCTGCCAGCTTTGGCAAGAGCCTCCGCATGTTTCATTTGCCCATGCTGTACAAGTTGCACAAGTTGGCGTTGTGCCGCCTTCTGTTTGGCAACTACTACTACAGCCATCACCACTAACGGTATTTCCATCATCACAGTCTTCACCTGAATCAATATTTCCATCTCCGCAGTATGAACTGTTAGGTGGAGGAGGAGAACCATCACACGCAGTTCCCCAGCAACCCATTAGTTCTCCATAATCATTAACATCAACTTTATTAAGTGACTCATTATTATTCCCCGCGGATATATCAGGAGAATTGCATATTGAAGGACTTGCATTAGGCGCGCAACTAGTTGGATCTCCTGGATCATATGCTGATCCCCAGCAACTCATCAATATCCCAAAATCATATATGTCCACCACGCCAGAGCAGTTAAGGTTAGCTGTAGAATTACTTGGAGGAGGAGGTGGAGGAGGTGGTGGTGGTGGAGGTGGTGGAGTATTATTATTAAAGGTAAATGGCCCTTGTATTAAATCACCGCTCATGCCATAAAAATTAACTTTTACCTCAGTGCCACTCACATCAACTGTGGCAAAACTATTCTCTGCCTCACACCAGTCAAATCTATATGTTCTATTGCAGGACCGAGTAAATTGTCCGGCGGGTGAGACTACAAATTGGTAATAGCTATTGGTTAGATTCGGAATACGAGAACTATCCAAATAAGTCAGAGTATTAATATGCTCATGGCCGCTAAATGTGGCTGAAATTATGGGGTGCTTGTTAATAACATCAATTAGATTATCTACTATTGGATCAAGTGGACATACGCTACTATCGCAAAACATTGGATCATTTGGATCATCCGGGCAATACCTGCCAACACAGTAAATTGCTTCATGGAAATAGAGAAAAGCATGAGTTAACCCGCGTGCTTCGGCTTCTGTCAAATCGCTATCAAGCCAATCAATTTGCGCTTGAGTTAAAGTCAATTGATTACTATTATTTTCGTCGCGAAACATATCAAGACCTACAAAATGGGAATTATCATAATCAAATGAATAAACAAGATCATCTTGGTGGCTACTGAAATTTGTAGCGCCGACATTGCTGGCAACTGAACTAAAATTAAAATATCCTTGCCAGTCAGATTGATTTTGCCTGTCATGATTACCACGAATGGCAAATGTTTTATTTGCCGCGCCATTGCCAGAAGATCCACCAGTATAGGTGCCTTCAATTGCTGCTACCCAATTATCCATACCTGAATCAGTAAATCCCCCATCTTCAAGATCTCCTGCAAAGAAAGTAAAGTCATACCCTTTGTCAAATGCTTGATCTGATAGGGTTGATAGGTTTGTGAGATCCCCTAGAGCATCTCCCTGGTTACCAGCTTGATTGTCAGCCCAGGCAATAAATCTAAAACTGCTTGGTGGTGGTGGAGGTGGAGGAGGGGGTGGAGATCCACTGCATACTGGAGCACTTCCATCGTATACGTCATTGGCTATATTAGATCCAAGATTGGCACAATTATTAGCCTCTGATTGACTAGTAAAAGAAAGTCCACAAAGATCTCTAAAATTAATTTTGTTAAGGCAGGTAATGTTTTCAAATTTAACTCTTTCCATACTATTAATTGACTCTTCTCCGCATGATATACCACCACCGTAATGAGAGGTAGTAATATTTCTAAATGTCACATCTCTAATTTCTCCAATAGGAGAGCTTGCATCTCTTTGCCCTACACAATTGTATAAGTTACAATTTGATCCGGTACCCGCGCCACATCTAAAAAATTCAGATACGTCGTTTTGAACAAAAATATCTTCAAAAAGAATATCGCTCATTATGCCACCATCAACATTTGAGATGCCGATGGCACCAACGGGTGAATTTCTAACAGTAATATTTCTGTATGTAATATTTGTAAAATCATACATTGAGCCTGAGCCAAATTTTATTGGAGATGTATCAGATGAAGTAATACAATTTTCAAAAAGATTATTAATACTTGCTTCGCCAGAACTATCAGATGATGCAACAACCAGCCCATCATCTGCAGTGTCAACTGTACAATTCCGGACAGTCACATTTTGTGAGCTTTGAATATCAATGCCATCATTACCCATAGGACTGCCGTCTGCTCTTCTTCGACCATAAACTGAAATATTTTCAAAAACAACATCATTGCAAGCAGCACAAATGAGATGGAATCCATCACCGCATTCTCCATCCTTGCAGTAGTCAGATTCACGTGAATCAATAATTAAATCATAGTCGCCATTGCCATCTCGAGAAGATGAGCTACCACGAACGCGTACATTTGATGAATCCCAAAATTCAATCATGGATAAACTTAGGAAATTATCTATTTTTTCAATTATACCAGGTCCTTTTATCTCAACATTATTAGTACCTGATGCTGTACCGATAAGAGCATTTCTATTAAAAGCTGGATTTTTGGGAAGCCAAAGATTATCATCATTATTAGTTGCAAGTAGCGTGGCGCCATTTAAATCAAGTGTAGTATTACTGATAAGATCAAGAGTTCCAATTACATATGGATTATTACTATCTCTACTACTATCTAAAACTACTTCCCCGCCAGCACAATCATTAATGGCCCGCTGAATTTGAGCCTGATCAGCAGTTCTAGAAAATCCATCCCCTAGACTACTTGCTGAATAATTGTCTGGATCACAAAAACTTTGAGCAAAAACAACGCTAGAATCAAATACTAAAGTGGATTCATTGATTGTAACCTGCCAAAAACTAAAAATAGCACTCGCAGAAATTAAAAAAGCGAGCGCAAAAGTAACCCAATGAACATGGTGATGATGGCTTTTGTCATGCCAGCTTGAGTACCAATTGTATTTAGTTTTTAGGTTATCGTGAAGCATGGATTGTTTTAAAAACTATTTTGAAATATTATTGATAATACCTCTAAGCTCTTCATCTGAATAGTATTCAATTTCTACTACTCCCCCTTGAGATCCTCTTTTCCTAATTTTAACTTTAGTGCCGAGTGACTGCTGAAGCTCTTTTTCAAAGGAATCAATTCGCGGATCTTTTTTTACTTCCCTGGTATGCGTTTTAACTTTGACGCGTTTGACTTCTCTTTCAGTGTCCTTGACTGTCATATGCGATTCAGCTGCTTTTTTAAAAATCTTTTCTTGATCTTCTTTTTTATCAACAGAAAGCATAAGCTTTGCCTGACCTTCTGAGATTTTACCACTGGCAAGCGCCATCTGAATATCTGTCGGTAATTGCAAAAGCCTTAGAATGTTATTCAGAGTACTTCGAGGAATGCCAAGACGTTTTGATGCTTCTTCTTGAGTAAGGTGAAAATTATCAATTAGCTGCTTGAAGCTTTCTGCTTTCTCAATTGGGTTTAAATCTTCACGCTGAATATTTTCGATTAGAGAAAGTTCCAATTTTTCAAGATCCTTGGCAGTTCTGACTATGACAGGGACTGTTTTTAGATTAAGCTCTCTGGATGATCTGAGTCTGCGCTCACCGGCAACTAGCTCGTACTTGCCACCCATTGTCTGAGTAACCACCAGAGGTTGGATAATGCCATGCTCTTTAATGGAATTTTTTAAGCTTTCGAGTGCGGCCTCATCAAATTTTTGTCTGGGCTGATATGGGTTTATTTCAATACTGGCTGGAGCAATGTGAATTATTTGATTAGCAATACCAGAATTTGTTTTAGGCAGATAGGAAGCAGCTGAAACAGGAGATCTTGTTTCATTTTTGATATCATCTTTTTTTGGGATAAGACCTGAAAGTCCGCGACCCAGTGTTTGCGAATTGTCCATTTTTTTAAATATTAATTTTCTAACATTATTATTTCTCTAGCTAATTTTTCATAGGCTCTGGCACCTTTTGATTTCTTATCATAATGAAGAATTGACCTACCGTATGACGGAGCTTCAGCTAGGCGAATATTTCGTGGGATGACAGTTCTAAAAATTCTATTAGGGAAATACCTGTAAAGTTCGTCAAAGACTTCTCCGGTAAGTTTGTGCTTATCGTCATACATAGTCATGAGCGCCCCTAATATTTTTAAATTTGGTTTGATGTTTTCTTTAACGAGATTGATTGTATTTAGAAGTTGGGACAATCCTTCAAGTGAGTAGTATTCACATTGCACAGGGATAAGTATTTCATCTGCGGCCACAAGTCCATTAATAGTAAGAATTCCAAGTGATGGGGGTGAATCTATGATTATATAGTCATAGCGATTTTGGACTTCCTTTAAAATATTTAGGAGTTTAAATTCTCGATCATCATGCGAAGCTAGTTCAATATTTGCGGCAGCTAAGTTTTGATTAGCTGGAGCTAGGTGCAAGGTATTATGAACTGTGGGGTGTATTATGTCTGAGAGCGAATATGGGCCGGTAATTACTTCATAGAGGCCATTGGGAAGAGAAGCATGGTCAACACCAAGTCCTGAGCTGGCATTGGCCTGTGGATCCAGATCAATTAGTAAAACACTCTTACCGTGCTCTGACAGGTAAGTTGATAGATTGACTGAAGTTGTGGTTTTTCCGACTCCACCTTTTTGATTTACAACTGATATTATTCGAGCCATTTATTGTGTTTTTTAGTAGCCAAAAGTCTGGAGACTAGCTCCGCTTAGCAGTTATTTATTATGTTTTAATTATATCAATATAAGAGAAAGTTGGCAAAACAAATTTGACACAAACAACTGACTGTACTATTATTTATTAATAAACTGGATTTTTTAGTAAATAGGGATAATAAAATTAAAAATAACAAAGAGAATCAGGAGGTATTATAATGTCCGGAGACAAGGCAATTGAAGCTATCAGTATAGTAAAAGAAGAAATATCGCGAACACTGGATTTTGATGGAAGAGCAGTTTTACTATTTTCAGGTGGTCGAGACAGTACTGCGGTAGCAGCAGCTTACTGCAATGCTTTCCCGCAAAGCCGACTTCATTTATTATTAATTGATAATGGATTACTGAGCCGCTTGGCTAATACGAAAAGACAAGTACAGCTACTCAGATCATTATTTCCAGAAACAGAGATTAGTTTTGAAACAAAGAGGGTTAGCCAAATGATGAGAGAGGCTGGTATGCAGCAAATTGAAAGGGATTTTAAAGAATACAAATTCTCATCATTGCTAATATGCGTATCGTGCAAATTGATAATGAATTTTTCTGCCATTAGATTTGCTGATGAACTTGGAATAAAACTTATTTTAGACGGATTCGCAAATAGACAAAAAGACTATCCTGAGCAAACAGATATTTTTATGGAATACATCAGAAATGTCTACAGGAAAACAGGTTTAGTATACTTATCCCCTCTTTATGATTTTTTGGCTGATAAAAAAACTGTTAATATTGCTCTATCTGAAATGAACGTGAATATCCATAAACAGGAACCTTATTGTATGTTTGCTGATGCTTTTTCAACAGCGAATAATGAAGAAATTAGTAAATATATAGTCAAAACTGTAGAAATAATTCGCGAGCTAGATCCGGTTTTACATTGTTAGTATAAATATTGGGGAGATATTTAAATTTCCCCTTTCTATTTTTTAAAGATTCCAGTTAAATTTATTATATGAATAAAAATAAGAATCATATCAATTGTATAATCAGTGCTTGTCTTGTTGGAGTGCCATGCAGGTGGAATGCAAAACATAAATTCAGCAAACTAGCACTAATTGAATTTCAAAAAGGAAATGCTATTTTGGTATGCCCTGAATTAATGTCCGGCATGAAGATTCCTAGAGCTGCATGCGAAATATCAAACGGTGATGGGCTTGATGTTTTAAATAATAAAGCTAAAGTAATAGATAAAAAAGGCGATGATTATACAAATGATTTTATAGCTGGCTCACAAAAAACTATTAACGAAATAGTTAAGAAAAATAAGATCAAGAAAGCGATACTGAAATCAGGCAGTCCTTCGTGTGGAGTAAAAACAATTTATTCAGGTAAATTTAACGGTAAAAAAATAAAGGGAAGTGGAGTTTTTACTGCTCTTCTTAAAAAAAATGGTATAAAAAATATTATTGAAATATAAATAAGGAGGTTTAAGTAATGAATAGAAGTCATCACTACGTATTTGTTCCTTTTTGTCTTCTGGCACAAGGAGTAAGAGCTCAAAATATTGTAAGGAAATATCAATCCACAGTAAGACCTGTGCTTAATACCCTTTTTAACTACAATATTAATATAATACAAATGCCTTGCCCGGAATTATTATTTGATGGATTTGTTAGAAAACCATGCCAAAAGCCAAAATATGATACACAAGAAAATAGAAAAATTTGCTCAGCTATTTCTGTAGATATAGTTAAATTCATTCAACAAATTAGATATCATAATAATGACGTTGATTTAATACTAGGTATTGATTTTTCTCCTTCTTGTGCAGTCAAATATTTAACTGGCAGACCTCCAAAAAGAAAAATAAGAGGATCGGGTATATATATTGAGGAGTTAAAAAAGATTATGGCATCTAAAAGAATTATCATTCCCATCGTTGGGATAGAAATTTATAACATTGAAAAATCATTAAGGGAAATTGAAGGTGTTTTGAAAGGAAGGAAGAAATGAGCACGATTGATATTTTGAAATATAAGAAATGGATTAAGAGCAATAATCCTGAGCAAAGACTCGTTGCAATTGGTGTATTTTGGCATTCTGGTATCAGGGATGATGAAATTGATGAATCATTAAAATTTCTGCTTCAAACTGATGATAATGATAAAAATCGCAGGGAAGCTATGAGAATGATTAAGGAATCACGAGATGAAACATTCTTTAATATTTGTCTTGATCTCCTTGATGATTCAGACTGGATGGTGAGAGGGTTAGCTTTCCAATCTTTGAAGTTATTAAATCCTCTTATTGCAGAAAGTAATGATCGAGCAAAAAAATTTGCTCAAGAAGAGATTCATGATTTCACGAGATATTGCATAAATAATTAAAAAATTGTAAGAGTGTATAATAATACACTCTTTTTTAATTTAAACAAAAAACCCGATTAATTATCGGGTTTTTGTAAGGTCAAATATAAGAACTATTCGATTGTTTTATCTAGCCTATCACAGACTCCATCGCCATTTTTGTCATACATTTTATGCATGCCTTTGAATTTACCTTTTTTGCCAAATCCTTTGTCGATTCCTAGCTCATCAAATATAGCTTTTGCTCCTTCATAATCACCGGCTTGCATTAGATTGTGAGCTTCTCTAAAACTAGCAAAATCTTGCTCGGATACTTCAGGTGCATTTGGTCTAGTAGCAGTTAATTCTAGCCAGGTAGAGTAGTCACCATTCTCTACAGCTGTCATAACACCCTCATGAGCAGCACGCTTAGCTGCGATATCTTCTGCTGACCAATTTGCTTTTTGCCCTTGCTCTCCCCCAAAAGCAAATGTTGAAGCAATACCTGCAGTAAGGATTAGTCCAAGAACTGCTAGGGTTAGTAATGTTTTTTTATGAAACATTTATTTTGTGTTTAGTTGATAATTTGCACTGATCAGTTGGTAGCCACCTTTCAATTAATACTACGCATGCTACCAGTGATTTCTTTCAAGGTGCATTCTAGCCCCTTTTATCATTTTAGGTTTGCCAAACATAGCTGGTCCTCCCCCACCTTTAAGAGGCCTGATAATATTTGCTTTAAAAGTCATTTCGCCTGTTTTTTCGCCGAGAAGTTTAATTGGAATATTTGGAACAAGAGGCATTTGATCCTTAGTAGCATAGCTCACCTGCCAGATATTCCCTTTTATGTCCTTTAGAGCGAAGCCTGACTCAGAGTGCACCTCATAGATTGTGCCGATAAGAATTCCTTTATCTGGCTGATTCCAGAGATCGACTCTATGCTTCATTAGAGTTTTGTAATATGGAACTTTGCTGCTAAAAGTATTATCTATTGTTTCAGCTAGGCCGATGTTATAGAAAAGAAGACCAAGGAGAATGCTCATTACTATAACTGAGCTTAGCACTACAGGAAGCTTTAATTTGTATCCTTTTTTGGTATGGCGAAGATTGTAGTGAGCAAAGACAGCAAAGATAATTAAAAATATTATCCAAAGATACGGCAATGTGATAAAAAAGAAACCAAGAAAACTGCTACTGGCCTGTCTATACAGATGCCAATCATTGTTGGTCATCATGTATATAATGACAGCAAAGGCAAAGCCACCAATAAGAAGTGAAATTGCAGTAATTATCCAAAGAAGATAATTTTTTACCGCAAACTCCCATTTGGGCTTTGGTTTTAAGTGTTTATTTTTAATTGTGTCGAGCACTTGCTCGGCGATATTTTTACTCATATCTTTATTTTACTATTAATTAGCTCTCTAGCAAACTCTTTTTTAGCACGATTTAAAAGTGTAGCTACTGTACCCATTGGTTTTTTTAAGATATCTGAAATCTCTGTGTAGCTTTTATCTTCAAAAAATTTTAGGATTAGAACTTCTCTATATTTAATATCAATTCTATTTAAGATTTTAAAAATAATTTCTTGGTTGAGCTTGTTGTTTGCTTCTGCTTCAATGTTTAGCTCTGAAACTATATTATTGAGTAGATTGCTATCTAGATCAAAATTTATATGCTCAGGGCGAGAGGCAAGTTTTCTGAAATTAGATATTACTTGATTGTGGGTAATTCTATAAATCCAAGATGAAAATTTTAGGCTTTGATCAAAATCATTTAGATTTTGATAGACTTTAATAAAGACATCTTGAAGTACATCTTCAGCTGGGTCATAATCTAGGCTTGATAAGCGCCTGATGTACCTTATTAAAGGAGATCTATATCTCTCCATGAGGCAAATAAAATATTCCTGATTTTCTAAAGTCAGGTTTACGAGCTCTGAATCTGATTTTTTTATGCAAGATTTGGGATCTATCATGAAAAATAGTATACATTATATAGTACGTAAACGAAAGCCTATTTCTTTCAGAGATTAATTCAATTCAGCTATTATATTAATAGTATAGCTGATTTCGTTTTTAATGGCTTTGTCACCAAGTTCTTTGAAAAAGTTGCCTGAGCCATAAATGACATTCCATCTAGTTCGGTCAATAGTGAAGCTGGCATCAGCTGTGAGTGTAGTGTCTCTGACATTTACCTCAGCCGGAAAGGTAATAGGGTTAGTACTGTCTTTGATAGTTAGATCTGCTTCTATATTATAGGTAGAAGAATCCCCTATTTGAGTGGCTGAGACTATTTTTAGAGTAGACTCAGGATAGGTTTCTGTGTCAAAGAAATCTGGGCCTGAAAGATGTTTTATTACAGGGCTTTGCTTGGATTCTTTAATTGTAGTCATATCAATCACAAACTCGGCTGAACTTAGAGACCCGCCAGATAAGATAATCTGACCATCTTTTATATCCAGCGTACCATCGTGGCTTGAACCACCTATTCGCTCACCAAACCATTTAAGTGAACTTTTACTAGCACTAACAATATATGTACCGGTCTCATTTAAAATAGTTGCCACTTGGCCACTAGTATCTTCCGCGCTTTTTGGAGTGGTAGTCACTTTAGAATTATTGCAAGCCGCTAGGACAAAAGGAATAAAAGCAAGAGTGAGAAATAAATATTTTTTATTCATATGCTTATTTTTAGTTAATAATTAGCTTCATAGAGTAAGGTATTATATTAACATAAATTTAGGTTTTTAGCAATAAAAAAAGAGAGGTTTTTAGGCTCTCTTGTAAAACAATTTATTTTTTTATTTTAAAAATATTTTCCAATTTGCTCCTGCTGCTTGGTAATTATCAGTAATATTACCAGTCAGCATTTTTTTATTATCCCAGAGTGCTATCTCACCCGCTGGTGAAATTCTTCCAGAATATGATCCTAATTTTTTCTTTTCTTTTTTATCCCAGGTATAGAGATCAAATAGTGTCCCTTGCTGGGCTACTGAAATCGGGAAAGTTTCATTATTTTTTTGCAGACACAATGTTTTTTCTCTGCTTGGATCACTGAAAATTGCCCAAAAATCTAACTTCCAGACAACAGGGACTTGAAGGGAATCAAGATTACCCTTATCGTCGCTAACAATTAAGAAAGCATTGCCTGGTTTTTTACCAAACAAGCTTATTGTTTTACCGTCTGACCTGACTGCTAGTAAGCTAGCGTCGCTTGATCTGGCAAAAATGTTCGGATTATTGCTACCTAGAACCATATGGTAAGGGAAACTTTCTCCTAAATTAACCGGGATTCCCTGACCCATGACCTCTTTAAAATGATCATTAATTTTTACAGGTTCATTAGGCAAGGGAGATACTGGATTATTGCTATTACATCCGAAACTAAATGCGAAAATACAAATTACTGAAATGACTAAGCTGATTACTTTTTTCACAAACACCTTCCTTTGACTGTTATATGGTTAATAGTATTTTTTAGCTGAGCAAAGTGACAACACTGTCTAGATCAACTATGTTCACTCTTCCACCATCTTTTTTATGGATGCTTTTAACTTGTCCCTCTATTACTGTGGCTATAAAGCCATCATCTGTTGTCGAATCCTCTACCTTATTCATACTGCCAAAAGGTCCTAATATCTTTTTGAAAGTATTATTACTACTGTTGTATTTGCCAAAATAGAAATCCATTGCTAATTAATTCCTTTTTTATTATTTTTTAGTTTCTTACTTTTGATAAATCTCCAAATATGGTTCTTCTGTGGTTATTAAAAATCTTATTAAAATTTTCGTTGCCTTCAGGTAGTGCATAATGTTTTTCAATTCTATTTATAAAAATTGTGCAGGTAGAATTGATTTGCTTAGTCTTATAACCTTTACTGTCTAAGACTCTAATTTTAAAATGTTTTGCATGATCTATGTTTATACAAACTGCAGCTAAACATTTTTCGATTAAACGATTCGTAGTATGGTTACCCCAAAGGTAAACTGATCCAACTTTCGGAGTGTCACCCGGATTGAGAACAACAAAAGTAGTGACTTTAATACTGGCCATATTTCCTCCAATTTATGAATGATTTTAGAATTTTTATATTGTTTCTATAATAGCATAATTATTAAAATATGTCAATATCAAATGGTAATGTGTACACACATTTTGCACTTTTCATGTAATCTAAGGGCATATGTCAAAAACTATGCCCAAAACAACAGAACAAGAGAAATTAAGATGGATTAAGCCAATTTTAGATAAAGAAATATCCA
>Ga0233437_1005814_pt1 | contig 13071 bp, 16 predicted proteins | sample SI_122_August201_FD_182714 | JGI IMG/M metagenome (GOLD analysis project Ga0233437, IMG submission 182714) | Seawater microbial communities from Saanich Inlet, British Columbia, Canada - SI_122_August2016_200_MG | ecosystem: Environmental > Aquatic > Marine > Inlet | place: Canada: British... | reverse complement strand
TAAGTTCAACATATTCTGCGATCAATTGTTCTTGTGTTAATGTATGCCCTTCAAGAGAATAAGTTATTTTTCCATCATCTTGATATTTTGAGAAATAATTTGCAGCTACATCCATTCCAAGCGCAAATTCATCTACATGATTTGTTGACTCAAGAGCCTTTGATATTTCGTCAAGCGGGGTTTCAATTTTTGATACTTGCGGAGCAAAGCCCCCTTCAAAACCAACATTGATTGCACTCTTACCATATTTTTTTAATAAATTTTCTTTTAGTTTTTGATAAACTTCTACTCCCGCGGTTAACGCTTCGTTAAAAGACGCAAATTTAACTGGAAGCAGTTGATATTCTTGGAAAGGTAATTCGTTACTTGCGTGCGCTCCACCATTTATTACATTTAAAGCAGGTACGGGAATAATTGGCTTTTTCCCAGCTAAATCTGCTAGATAATTAAATAGCTCTTTGTTACTTGCAACTGCCCCTGCACGAGCAACTGCTAGCGAAACTGCGAGCAATGCATTTGCACCTAACTTGGATTTGTTTTTTGTTCCATCTTCTGCAATTAATAAATCATCAATTTCTTTTTGTTCTCGACAATCTTTTCCTTTTACTACAACTGCTAAAATCTCATTTACATTTTGTACTGCGTGGTGAACACTATTTCCAGAAAGTTCTTTCCCACCATCGCGTAGTTCAACTGCTTCGCGTGCACCAGTTGAAGTTCCGCTTGGAACCGATGCAGTGAATCTACCAAAACCAGTTTTTACTTCACATTCAATAGTAGGTATACTACGAGAATCAAAAATTTGCCTAGCCTTGACTGCTTTTATATCATACATAATAATAGAATCCAAAAAGTAGTATTAAAATGTTGGTTTTTGAGTTATTTTGTTATTTAAGCAATCGAAGTCTTTATTAGCTTTAAAAGCTTTGAAACATCTTCTTCACTTAATGAATCCAAAGTCCCAGAAAAATGTTCTTGTATTACTCCTTCAATCGAAAGAATCTTTTTGTATGACTGCACGCGCTTACCTTTTGGAAAATACTCTTTCATTAGCGTCAATAATTTTAATTCTTGTCGAACCATCGCAGTGTAACCATACGCTACAGAGTCTTTTTGTAAACTAATAAACATCTCTGGCGAAACATTTGCTAGTCCTACTGCAAGGCCAGAACAAGAATAGTTAAATGATTCGACCGCGTACTCTTCAGCACCCTGGAAAATCTTTAACGATTGATGGTAATCAGATAACGCACGAAAATAAGTTAAGTTGCAAGAAAAATCTATTATTCCTATTAACTTCTCCCAATTTGCTATACGATCAATCCCAACTATAGGAATATTTCTTTTGAAAACAAACGGGTTATTATACAAGAAAATATTTGCTTTTGTTTTAGTAAAAAGCTTGTCGAAAAAATCTATGAACTCAACTTCGTTTGTAAGCGAAGAAAAAGGAATGTTTACCAAACAATTACTTGTGAACTTTTCTGCAAATTTAACTTTTTCAATTATCGCGTCAGTCGCATCTGAAAAACAACCAACCAACAGATTTCCTCTAGCTCCAATTGTAGAAGACACAATCCTAATCGCTTCTTTTTCTTGCTCAACAGAAAGAGAACTGTTTTCTCCATACGGACTTAAAACAACAAAGTTTCTCACACCCTTGTTCATCAAACGCGCAGTCAAAGATTTCAAACCGATTTTGTCAAGAGAAGCATCTTCGTTCATAGGCGTTAATAATGGAACAATCAAACCATTTACAGACATACTAACTCCTCTGTTCCATTGCTTTTTTAACTACTCCAGAAAAATCAGTGTCTTTTAATAAAACTTTTTGCATTGTTTCAAAAACCAGTCTATCTAATGGTTTTAAATCAATAGTTGGGAAACGTTCTAACAAAACTTTTACGGTTTCGCTATCAAGATTAAAATAAGCTAACCCATCAACTTTTTTTACGCTTTTTCCTCGCGCAGTAATATTTTTTTCAAAAACTGCAAAATCTATTTTTGAAAACCTAGTAGTATAATACGCGTCAACCCAAAGATCATTACAAAGTAATAACGCGTCATATGGTTTTACTTCGTTGTCATGCAAAAATTGTTGAATAAGAACTTGTTTGAAATAACTATCGTTAAACTCTTTGTCTTTATCTAAATTCTCTTTGTGACGTTTCGCGTCATTCTCACCTTTTTTGTAAATGTACTCATCATCAACAAAAAAGAAATGTGTTTTGTCAAAAAACTTTTTCAAAAAGCTTTTAGCGAATTTTTGTTTAGCAATTTTTTCATGAAAACCCGAAATTAAAAATAATTCTATTTTGTTGTGCTTACAAAACGTACTTAGTTCATCCACAAAAACCCTCGCTTTTGCTAATTCAACCGAATACTTTTCATGGCTTAATAAGATGCCTTCCATTTCGATAAAACAAACTCGCTTCATAACAACAATAGAAAAAAGAATCCTTTTAAAGTAAACCCGTGTACTATTAGCATGAGCAGATTTCAAATTGGAATATTATTAATCGGAGTAGGTATCGGATCAGCGTTACCTAGTTTACCTGCACCATTAACAATGCTAAATTCATGGTTGTGGATTATCCTAGTAGTAATAGGTATCGGGCTCATAATCAAAGGAAGCTAGTTTTAAAAAAAAGTCTTTTTTTTTAATTTACATTTATTCTCTTTTAGTTAAATCGCCTAATCCATAACCCTTTTGTGTTTGTTTAGGTTTTGTTTCAGTTGGCGAATAAGATTCAACAGCCCATTTTCTCTTTTTTGTCGATGCAACTACTTCAGGGTTATTCTCTTTATGCATCTTGTTCAAGAACCCTCTTATCGGAGAAGGTTTTGGTTTGTAAGTATCCATGAAATTTGATTTTTTTTCTTCTATTGGCGCATCTTCATTACTTCTCATTCCAGAGTAAATTGATGATCCTCTCGATTTAACAAAAACACCAACAACAATTATTGCAATTAACGCAATCAAACCAAGTATTACTGGAGAATTTTCTGAACCAAATGCAAATAATCCTACTAACGGAGATTTCATTGCTTCTTCTCGTTCAGTCATTAAAACATTCAAATCATCTTTTAATATCGCTACGATTTCTTCTTGTGTTTTTCCTTCATATTCTAGCGTATTAATCAATCCTTCTAAATGACTTAGCGAAGTTGATAATTGTTGATTATCATTTTTCAAAGAAGTTATTTGATCATCCTTAGTTGTTAATTGTGATTCAAGTGAATTAATTTCACCGTTTAAAGTAGTAACTGTCCCTTCTAAAGAAGAAACTTGGTTTTGTAAAGCGTCTTGTTCGCTTCGACTAACTGGTTGGAAAAATTCTACGTCAGAAATTATATCGTCTAAAATATTTGAATTATCATAAGTTTTTGCTTCTACAGAATGTGTTCCTGCAGACATTCCACTGAGTATTGCCACAACTTTATTTTCGCTAACCGAATAATCTATTACTTTTGAAGAAACCGTGTTATCAATAACTTGTATTTCTCCACCATAAACTATACCTATTAACACTTGTTCTCCTGCAACAAAGAGCCTTACTTCGTCAGTATTATCTAAAGAAAATTCTGCTTCAAAAGACCATTGTGTTCCCTGCATCAAAGGAGAATCAACATTAATGTTTGTTGCAAAAACACTAACAGACAATAAAACTAAAGCGATTAGAACTAATAGGTACTTTTCCTTAGACATAGTAGAAATAATACTCTCAAGTATTTAAATGTTTTTGAAAATTTGTCCTGGTTCTACACAAAATAAGTAAGATATATATACCTTGGAAAATTTAAGTTACACATGCAAATGCGTTGGAGAATCAAACGAGCTAAAGAACGGTTTAAACAATGGCGAAAAATTCCAAAAGCGGAAAAGCAAAGACGACGAAATTTACATACGCGATTTAAACAAATTATTCGCCACCCCGATGTCAGTCGCGTAATTGCAGAATACCTAGGTTTATTTGATCGAAAGTACAAACGAGAATGGTGTACAATACAACCAAAATTACGCAAAGCTATGCGTGCATTGGATCGCGAAGGAACATATCATTCACCCAGTGAAACGCAAGCGATGAAACAAACTCTTGCATATCGTGAAAAAACTTGGCATACACATTCTTCAAAAACAGTTCAAATTGGTAACTCTGAAGTTACAGTAAAAATGGATCCTTACGACGGCACATTAACAATTCTCCCAACAGAGATTAACGGACAATACGATGCTCCAAAAAAATATGTAATGCAAATAGCATATAGACAAATCAAATATAAACGATTTGATCATCTTCACGAACACTAATTTGATGAGTCGATTACCTTTGATTTTGGTTTAATTTAAAATACTTTTCAACTTAATTCATTTGGTTCTAATGATTAAGAAAATCAAATATAAAGATAAAGAAATTGTGCTTGTAGGAACCGCACACATCTCAAAAGAATCTATTACGCTTGTTGAGGAAACTATCGAAAAAGAGAAACCAGATGTTATTGGAGTAGAACTTGACAAAGAACGACTAGGACAATTATTATCTGGGAAGAAATGGCAAGAAACCAATATTGTTGACGTAGTCAAATCAGGGAAAACTTATTTGTTTTTGTTAAATACTTTGCTATCAAACATGCAAAAGCAACTTGGAAAACATGTTGGAGTAAAACCGGGTGCAGAAATGCTAGCCGCAGTTAAAAAAGCACAAGAAAAAAAGGTTCCTATTCACTTACTCGATAGAAATGTTCGAGTTACTTTGAAGCGAGCTTTCAAAGCAATGAGTCTTTGGGAAAAAATGAAACTTGGCGGAGGAATCCTAGGAAGTTTTTTTGGGGTTGGAGAAACAATTGACGCTAAAAAGATTGAAGAACTAAAAAATGAAGATTTGATTAACAAATTAATGAAAGAACTCGGAAAACAAATGCCTTCAGTAAAAAAAGTTCTTCTTGATGAGCGCGACGACTATATCTCTGAAATGATTAAACGTAGTCCTGGCAAAAAGATCGTTGCAGTTGTTGGAGCAGGACATTTGATGGGGATCGTTGAAAATATTAAGAAAGACAAAAAAGTTAATTTGAAAAATATCACTACTCTGCCAAAGAAAAAACCTTATTTCAAATATTTGAAATGGGGAATACCGATTATTTTTATTTTGTTTTTAGGTTACTTGCTTTACTTCAAAGGAGTAGAAGCAACGCTTACTGCATTTGGAATTTGGTTCTTAGCAAATGGAACTCTCTCTGCGCTTGGAGCTGCACTTGCAAAAGCACACCCAATAACTATTCTAACCGCATTTGTTGCAGCACCATTTACTTCTTTACACCCCGCTATTGCAGCTGGTTGGTTTGCTGCGATTGTAGAAACAAAATTCAATCCTCCTTTAGTAAAAGACTTTGAAAATTTGTCAAACGTTGGAACCATTCGCGGATTTTATAGAAACAAAGTTACACACTTACTATTAGTAACTGCTTTTGCAAATATCGGTTCGATGATAGGAACAGTAGTTGCGCTACCATTCCTTATCCAGTTGTTGTTGTAGAACTACTCTAGTTTAGTTCCTTCTTTTAGAGTATCATCCATGAAAACTAGTTTGTATTTTCCTTCTTCGTTTAATGCGCCCATAATCATTGCTTGTGATTCTACTCCAGCAATAGTTGCTGGATCTAGGTTGTAGATAAACGCAACTTTTTTGTTTTCTAGTTCTTCTTTGTTTGGATAATCTAATTTGATTCCTGAGACAACGGTCTTTTCTTCTTCACCAAAAGACACAGTTAGTTTGTATAACTTGTCTTTTCCTTCTAGGTCTTCCACATTTTTAATTAATCCTACTCTTAAATCTAAATTTTGCCAATCTTTAAATGAAACCATTCAATCACCAATAAAATTGCTTGCAAAAAAGTATTTAAAACTAGGGAATCAAACCGAATTATTTTCTTCTGCGTTTATTTCCTAGTGACCACGTTTTCCCACCAGGATTGTTCTTATTTGTTAATGTTCTTACTTTTTGTACTAACTTATCATGTGCAACACGCGCCTTTCTAAATTCTCTTGCAAATAATTCTTGTGCTTTTGGAAATTCTTCTAACACGTGAAATAATGCAACTCTTGAATTTGCTGCAACTGCTTCATTATATTCAGCTTCCATCCTTCTTTCAAATTTTGTATCAGATTCGCTTGGTTTTTGCGGGTCAATTTCAATTTCTTTATTTAGTTCATTAAGAATTTGTTGCCTTCTGTTTTCAATTCTTTGTTTAAGTGCACTTTCTTCAGGAGTTAACTTTGTACTCATTTTATCTTTCCTTTTTCTTTTTTATGTATGGCAACAAAGTTCCTTTTTTCTCTGCTTTTGCAATTAGCTTTTTTGCATATTTCATTCTTTGCAGTGTTCCGATTGCTGCAATCAACGCGATCAAATACAAACCGTATTCGATTAGGTTCAATCCAAAGCTTGCCAGTAATAAAACTATTAGAATAATTATTAGTTTGTCTGCGTGTTCTCCGATTGCTGGCCAATCATGATTGTCAGCAATAATAATTAATGCTACTCTTGGTTTTGCGTAGCTAGAAAGCATTGAGAAACCTAGTGCAAGAACTGCTGCTACTTGTAAACCCGGGATTAATACGAACGAACCTAGCATTGCAAAATCAACTATTTTGTCAATCATTGTTTCGAAATAATTTCCCCAGTTACTACCTTTTTTTAGTACTCGTGCTACTGTCCCATCTATTAGATCCATTGTTGGTGCTAAAAGGAAAAATATAAACGCTAACAACCAGTTTTGCTGTGAAACAAAATAAACTCCAATCACTGCTAGAATCAAACCTATGACTGAGATCACATTTGGAGAAATCTTTAGTTTGATGAACGGCCATGCTAGAACCTTTTGCAACAAACCTATTTTTCCTCTTACTTTTGAAATCATTTTACCACTAAATTTAAGTGCCTCAGAGTTGGATTAAATCATCACTAGTCAGCAGGGATTTACTTCATCACGGGCCATGAAATTATAAATATTTATATTTTTAAAGGAATCATTCAAGTTTTTGCCAGTCTTCCCACGAAATATCCCGCCCAGGATAAGCTACTTTCTTAAACGGCCAATCTTTTTTAATCCAATTTTTAACAGTTTCAAATAAATGTTCATCTAACCCATTCTCAAATTCTTCTTTTGTGACCCACAAATAAACTTCCATATCAAAATCTTCTTTTCCAGAAGGATACAAATAAACACAACCCAAATAATCCGTACTATCTAAATTTACGACTGCGTATGTAAATGAATTCCTTTTTTGAAACTCTTTCTGATGCCAACCCAAATCAATCAAGTCTTGTTCAAATGTTAATTCGTCATTTGGCCAATCATCATCAGGTCCAAAAACCCCATAAATATGTTTTCTACTATTCATCACGGCAGAATAATCCTTTTCGACGTCTTTAATTGTCAACATTCTTAACTTCAATCTATCCGTTTTAAGTCCGGGCGGAATAACAAAATCTTTTGGCACAAAACTTCTTCCATAAATCATTTAATCACTAACCGATTTTATAAATCCCTATAAGGACCCAAGGTATTTACTTCATCACAGGCAATAATATTAGGTAGATTTAGGTTTTTTAAAGTTGCTATTTGAAAAAATCAACTAGCACGTTATGCGCTTCTGAGAAGTCACCATTAACGCCTAAGTGATGCCCTGCGCCTTTTACCATATATAACTTAGCATTTGGAAAAAACTTCACTGCCCTTTTTGCAGCTTCGGGGTCTACGTCTTCGTCCTTATCTCCTTGAATTATTAAAACTGGAATTTGAACTTCTTTTGCATGTTCGTACATCGAATAAGGATATGATTTTATGATGTAGTCAAAATTAACTTTAAGTAATTCTTTTGTAGTATTAGAAAAATACGGAACAAACCCTTGCTTTTCAAATTCTTGTAATTTTTCTTTCCCATAAGACCAAAGCACATGTTCTTTGTAATCAACAACTGGCGCCCTAAGAACAAGCCGCTTAAGTTCAGGATGCGAAAGCGCAACTGCAAAAGCAACGGTTCCGCCATAGCTTGTTCCAACTAAACTTATTTCTTTGAATCCTACTTCTTTGCAATACTTTATTGTTGCTTCAACTTGTTTAATATAATTTGGAACAGTAGCTCCTGATTCAAAATCAAGTTCAGATTCTCCGCGATTATCTAAATCTATTCGCATAGCATTAATCCCGGCGTTTTCTAAAGCTTGTGTTGCATTCAGCGTTCCCCGATCTTTAGTTGAAGAAAACCCATGTATCAAAATAACAATTTCTTTTTTGTCATCAACTTTGTGTAAAACGCCACAAATCTTTCCGAAAGGACCGTTAAAAAAAACTTTTTCTTGCATAAACATCATTTCCTTACTCTAGTTATTTTTCCTTTGTTAACTCTTTGTACTTCTTTTGGAGAAATCTTTACTAGCGCGCTTGGAGCTCCGCCACCAACATAAACAAATTCTTTTTCCATAACCTTCGGATCAATAAGAAAGATTGCTTTGTATCCGAATGGAGGAATCCCACCAACTAAATAACCTGTTTTTTCTTGTGCTTGTTCTGGCGTTACAACATTTGGTCTTTCAATACCTAAAGCTTTTGCAACTCTCGATGTACTCGCACGATAAGAACCTAAAACAAGTGCAACAATAGTTTCTCCATTTGAATCGACCATACAAATTGTTTTAACAAAATCATCTGGCTTAGCACCACTTTCTCGGCACGCATCTTCAACTGTGTGAACCGTTTTATCAAAATGAATATACTCTGCCTTAATTGAGTTTTCTGTTAAGAATTTTTTTATTTTTTCTTCATATTCTAACATGATACTTCCCCATCGCACTTACATATATCCTATTAATTTTCTTGAATAAATCTTCGTATTTCTTCATCATCTTTATTGCCAAGTTCAGGCATTGATTTGTGAACAACCCGTGAAGCAGAGTGTCCTTTTTTATGCATTAAACCTACAACCCCGTGATGCGTTGTTCCAAGTATCACAAGCCCGCGCTCTCCAGACTCACTTTTAGAAAGTGAATGAAGTGTGTGTGCAATTCTATCATTTCTTATTTTAATATATTTCTTATACGCTTGTTTGAAGTCATCCTTATTGTTAAACTTTCTATGAACTAATTGATCATGCTGAGATAATTCTTCATCAGAATAACTTTCAGCCAATTTTATTTTTAGACCATGCTTTGCTGCTAAAAAAAGTTTTTGGGTCATTGTATCGCCCTTTTGGTGTCTTTCTACACGCGCTTTTGCTTTAGCCAAAACGGACTTTGACACATATTTAGTTTTTGACAATTCAATAATTTGCAAATCTGATCTAATCAATGCATTTAACTGAACACTTATCATTTCAAATTCTTTTTTTTGAGCATGATTCATATCTGCAGCTTCTAACAAAATCATAGTATATGGTGACTTTCCTTTTTGACTAGCAATTATTTGATTTTCAATTGCTTGCATTGGAGAATACTGATTGTGCCCGGCTAAAAAGAAATCTAGATGCACTCCATGTTGTACAGCTCCCGGTCGCACAGGCACACGATTTGTATAACCTAGTGCACGTGTCTTATATGCTTCACTTGCATTAAGTTTTCCTGCTAACAAACCAATTGCCACTCCAACCTTTGTTGCAGCACGCATTTTAGCCAATCTACTTTGCACACTTGATCGACGCATAAAAATTACCTTTCTTTCATCCAGTGTCTACGAGCCATTTGTGTTTGGAAGTGATGCCAAACTTTGGCAGTATCCATTGGTTCAGGGATTGTTCTACCTTTCTTCAATTCTTTTCGAACGCCTTCAAGAGTAGTTGCTTTTATTTCGGTTAAACCATTTCCTACTTCTTCAGGAGTATGTGCGTCGCTTGTTGCTAGCGGAGCAACTTTACCCTTTGCTTTTGTTTCATAAAAATTAAGTGCATTATCATTTAGACCCATGTAATATGCTCGCGCATTAAACACTTCCATTGCAGTGAAATGCTTTAACTTTTTTGGAAAATCTTTGAAGTTTTTTCTTGGCCAATCAAAAGGATGTGGACACGATAACAAGGCATCTTGTGATTTTACTTCGTCAAGAATCTTTCCAAAAGAAGTTGGTTTTATTTCTTCCTGCAGAAAATACGCGATAACTTCTCCGTTACATTTACCGTTTTCAATAACCTTTATTTCTTCTCCAGGAACTAATAACACTCCTGCTTTCTTTGCTTTCTCTTTTACTTTTCCTTTCGTGTACGCATTCATGTTATCATGATCTGTTAGAGAAAAACCCCATTTGTGTTTCTTGCATTTTTTGATAATTGTTTCAGGTTTAGATAGAGCATCTACGCTGTAACGCGAATGTAAGTGTAAATCAAATAACATAATAATCTATAGAAAAGAGAACTATTTAAAGGAATTCCAACAACAAAATAATCAATGAATATAACAAAAATACGCAAAGATTTTCCGATTCTTACTAGAAAAGTTAATGGAAAAAAACTTGTATACCTCGATAATGCCGCTACCTCGCTAACACCTAACCAGGTTGTTACCGCAGAAAGATGCTATTATGAAAATTCTTGCGCAAATATCCATAGAGGAGTACACAACTTAAGCGAAGAAGCTTCTATTGTTTATGAAGAAGCACACGCATGCACAGAGAAATTTGTTGGTGCTAAGAAAGGCGAAGTTATTTTTACACAAAACGCTACTGCTGCACTTAACACCGTATCTTATTCTTTGAAGAACAGTAACATGCTAAAAAAAGGAGACAAAGTAGTAACTACACTACTTGAACACCACAGCAATTATTTGCCTTGGAAGCATTTAGAAAAAATGGGCATAAAAGTTGAGGTTGTTGGTCTTGATGCAAACTTTGAAATTGATTATAACGAACTTGAAAAGAAGAGCAAGGGTGCCAAGGTAGTTAGTGTTAGCGGTGCGAGTAATACAGTTGCAAGCATAACTGATCTAAAAAAAGTTGAGGCAATTGTTCATGAAAACGACGCACTTCTTTGTGTTGATGCTGCTCAATTAGTACCACACACCCCAATTAATTTTAAAAAAATAAATGCAGATTTTTTGGCGTTCTCTGCACATAAGATGCTTGGACCAACTGGAATTGGTTGCTTGGTTGGAAAACGCGAACTACTAGAAAAAATGGAACCATTTATGCTTGGAGGCGGAGTAGTTCGAGAAGTATCTTTAGCAAAATCTGCTTGGGACGATTTACCATACAAATTTGAAGCAGGGACACCGGATATTGCTGGAGCATATGGTTTGAAAGCAGCCATTGACTACATTAACAAACTTGGTTTTGATAATATTGAGACGCAAGGAAAAACATTAACGCAGTTGTGTTTAAAAGAAATCGAAGGAATCCCTGGAGTAAAAGTGTTTGGACCAGAGACTGGAAGCACACGAGGGAGCATTGTGTTATTTGATACTAAACTTAATTGTCACGACCTTGGAATTTTGTTAAATGAAGAAGGGATTGCTATTCGAAGTGGAATGCATTGTGCAGAACCATTAGTTAGTACTCTAAACAAAGATGGCTTGGCAAGAGCAAGTTTTTATTTTTACAATACAAAAGAAGAAGTACTTTTTTTCACAAAGAAATTGAAAGAAACTCTCAAACAAGTTTAGTTTTAATTAAAACTAACAATTTGCTTTTGAAATGCAATGAAATTGAACATCGTGGTTGAATTCGATCACTTCTTTTACAAATGCTTTTAGATATTGTTTTGGTCCGACTCGGCAAAAACAATGTAATTTGTTTTCAAAAGAAAAATCAATTAAAATTGTTATTCCAAAAACAGAGAGTGGTGGTACAAATCCTTGTTTGTAACCAGTCACTTGTGTTGATTCCTCATCATCAAGTTCAATTAGTTCGTCTTCGCCAACAATCTTCTTTACTTTGTTAACACTCAGCTCAGAATTGTATGGAATAATAACCATAAACGGTTTGTTGTTTGGCGTGTTGAAAACACCGACGTTAACACACATTCGCGGAGGGAAACGTTTTTTTGCAATTAATGAATCCATTGATTCTTCGGTAGGTAGCGAAATCAATTCTGATTCCAATTTATTTTTTTCAATAAAATCCTCTATCATACAATAAAGGAAAACGAAAAGAAATAAAAAGGTAAACCCTAGTCGCGGGCTTATTTTTTCTTAGAAGATTTTTTCTTAGCTTTCTTTGCTTTTGGTTTAACATCTTTCTTTGGTTCCGCTGGAGCCGCTGATTTTGGTTTTGCACGAGCCGCAACGATAACAATCAATGCTAAAATGATTATCAGTAATAGAATTCCTGCTGCGGGTGCCACAAATTGTGTAAAATCTGCAGTAATCGGAAGTAATTCTTGCTCCACTTCTTGTTTTACGAAGTCAATTCTTTGCTTCTTGTGGAACTCTCCAACCGAAGTAATTATGTTAACATTAACATCTTTTGGTTCTGTTGGAACATCGCGTTCTTCAAACACAACAGTCATTGCTACAATCATTTTTTCTTCTGGAGAAAGGAATTTTCCTTCTTCGAATTCGAAGTACGCGTTGTAATCATCAACACGCATTTCTAGAACATTGAAACCAATGTTTGAGTCATTAAAGATCTCAAATTCTACTTTGAATTCTTTTCTAGTAAGAATTGTTTCTTGCGAAACTTTGTTGTTAACATTTAAATCAACACTTAATACTTCTCCACAATTTCCACCAATTACATTTAAGTTGTAATCAATTGTTTGTGATACATCTTCTTGGTTTACAATATTTATTATCGAAGTTACTACACCGTTAGTTCCTGCAGGAGGAGAGAAGTAAACGAAAACTATTTTTTCTTCTCCTTCTTTTATGGTAACTTCGTCTTCACTAAAAGACACCCATTCGGGAGCTTCTTTTGAAAGATTAATTATTTGATCAAATTGCCCGTTGTTTTTTAGAGTTAGTTCTGCGATTTCTCCAGAACAACAATTAACATCTAGGTTCTTTGTTTCTCTAACTGGTTCAAACGCATAACAATTTTCCACTGGAAGAACCGTTACTGGCAATGAACGTTGTATTGTTACGTTGT
>Ga0233437_1005812_pt1 | contig 13076 bp, 5 predicted proteins | sample SI_122_August201_FD_182714 | JGI IMG/M metagenome (GOLD analysis project Ga0233437, IMG submission 182714) | Seawater microbial communities from Saanich Inlet, British Columbia, Canada - SI_122_August2016_200_MG | ecosystem: Environmental > Aquatic > Marine > Inlet | place: Canada: British... | reverse complement strand
CATCAAAAACCTTTTCTTGATTTAAGAAGCCATCGACATATAATTTGGTTGCAACACCAATACTGGCAGATTTAAATGTAATAGCATAATGATGCCACGCATTATCTGCCACAGTAAGCGATGAACCCAGCGACGCGGTTTGAGTTCCTGACACAAACATGTGAGCATCGTTAGTAGCGCCAGATAATACTGTTACCAGGAACGGGCTGCCCCCGTCATCATGGGCATCTAATTCGACTCTTAATCTACCATATTTGCTGTCATCAGGATCTTCATTATTCCACAGATCAAAAACAACCTCGCGGCTCGTGTCACTCGTGTTGAAAGCTTCCTTCTTCATCCAGAACTCTACCGTAGAGCCGGAGACCAAGTTTAGAGCGAGGTTAGATGCTTGATTGTTGGAAGGATCCCATACGTTAGCATCATTAATTTGTGGAAACACACTAGCCGTGTGAGGGCCGCCAAATAAACTAATATATTCATAATCAGTATCGGCCGGTAATCCGTAGCCAGCAGAGGAAGAAGCATCGAGTGTACCCCATCCGCTAACTGATGTTCTAATATAGCCCGTTCTACGAGGGTAACGATCTTTAAAAATATAAAGATCTACATACGAAGAGCTGTTTTCCCAATCAATTTTCTCATACAATGAGCCATCATAGGGATAGGTCTTGTAAACGTTTGTAATTGCATCGGTATAATATTTTTTAGCGGAGCCATAACGCGCAAAGTTTTCTGGTTGTGAAAAGTCGACATCGGGTATAAACCGATTTTCCTCGATAATATCAGCTTCGTGATAATTAACCGATTCGACTTCGTCACCAATCTCTTTGGCTGATTTTCTTGCTAAGGACTTTGTTACTGTGATCTTATCAAATAAATCTTTAAGACTCATAGTTAATCCTTCTCAACTCTAAACTTAAATACCTCGGGCTGTTGTACCCAGTCGGCTATGGAATCATTATAATATGCGACAGTAACGCCGTACGCATAGCCGGATTGAAGCATTGACATCTCCAAATCAAAATAATTGCCCGAGACGTCATATGAAAGATATGTTTGTTTGTCACTTCCAGTACCGTATGGGATCACCGCTAAATCATCTATCACGCGATATATTTGATATGACGCGCTTGTCAAAGTCTCAGTAGGATTGTCAGCTTGCGAAACTGTATAAATTGTGGGGCTCCAATCTTTATTCCTAATGAAAAGCCTAAATCTTCCTGTTTCGCTGCGCTTATATTCGGACTTCATATTGCTGATGGAGGTCACAAATTCGCGCGTCGGGGCATTATTATATACATTTATCGGCAGCGGCGCAAAGGAGCTGGTTGTAAAAACGGTGCCACTGAGATGCCACACGTCGAAAGCTTGCGTCAAATTGCCGGTAACCATAAACGAAGCGCTGTAAATTCCCGTTTTAACCCAGCCGCCGGTCACCTCTGTGTCAGTTGCCGTTGCAACGCCACCTCCCGCCGGAAGAAGCAGTTTAGATCCGGTAGGCGCTGAGGAGCCCGAATAAACACTTACCCATATGGGCCCAGTACCAGCCCCGGGAATGTTTGTCAATTTCCCGCGGATGTAGTTATACAAGTAGAGGGTGTTGATATTAAAATCGCCGCCCAATGAGCTGCTGATTAAAAAGTGGCCACGATCATCTTGGGTGGTTGAATCCCATCGAGCCTCAATCCTAGGACGCTTAAAGAAAAACTCCGAGGATCTCGCATAAAATTTCTTAGTATAATACGATTCGGTAGACCCAGTGGGGTTATAGAGTAGACTATTTTGACTACCAGTGTTCTGTTCCGAGGACGGATTAAATAGCGCTTCCTGGCTAGCTGTTAGTCGCACTCCGAGACCGCGGTTACTGATGGTTCCGGCAATCCAATCTTCTACCAGACCCGAAATGTCCACTTCAAGGTCTTCATAACCTTGTGGAAATGACACATTATACTGATGATATGCAGTAGACTGATAATAATCACCGCCGGGTGTAGCCCACTTACCGTTATCGAGCCCATTGGCGGATGACATTCTGGCTTGGATCCAGTTTGAGCCGCTGTTGTTATAAGTTTTATCCTTATACTCTTCCATATCAAGGCCGGGGCCCTCTTCCCAGCTGGCGGATGCGGGACTGTTTGGAGTCGAAATGGGCTGAATAACTAAATTAAAGTTGCGAGGCAGTGTAAAGGCGTGCTTGGTGTTGTAAAGATTCAAATAAAAGCTTACACTACCACTTGCAGGTATGGTGCCGGCAGCACGGTCCGCTGTAATCGAGTCAATAGGGAACTCTAAAATAGCGCGGGATAACTCAGCAGATAGACCATTTGAACTTGAGGCCTGACCATATATCGAAAATATTTCTAATACATCAGCTGCTCCCATATTAGAGCCGGTGCCGCGCTGTGAATTCAACAACGTTGAATTATAAGCGTTGGTGATAGTATTATCTTTGGATGCTGCGTATCTTTTAACCGCCATTAGGTTATACTTCCTTGAATGTCTATGTTGGGATATTTTAACTCAAAAATAGAATCTTTTTCAGCAGTAATATAGCGGCCGTCTGGCGACAGCTTCGCTGCAAAATCAAAATTAGCGTCTGAATAAGCCCCTCCTACCTGTGGAATTATCTTGACATCTATAACATCTATAACTCCTGGCACTCTTTGAATTTCTTTGTATACCTCTGAAATATAAAGGCTTTCTCCAATGTCAAACTGTAAATTGACAAAATAGTTCCTCAATCTTGCGGTGGCTGCGCTCAGAACATTAAATTTATTCTCTGAATAATCGGCTACCAAAATAAACTGTATACCAAAATTAACCACGCGGGCATCTAAAAGATCAATCGTATCATTAATCATTTTATATCTAGACAGCCACGTTTTTAGATTTTGTTTGAGAGTTGAATTGGTTGCAGTCAGTAGCCCACTACTATCCTCCGAAACAAGATACATATTGAGATTTCGTTTGAACGCATTAAAATCGCGTTGCACAGAACATCTTTTAATTGATCCATAGCTTGGAGGCATCGCATAAGTAATTGCCTGATAGTCTTCGACGGTAACAGCGCGTTGCTGGGTAGCATAATAGCTAAACACTCGTTGCTTAATTTCTTCTGGTGATGGTAGTTCTACGTCCCCCAAAATCGGTTCTTCGTTGTTTACTTCAAGAGAAGCGAGTACCGTCGTGCGGAGATTACCGTCTAGGGCACCTCGATTATCAAATTCTAATATTGGTGAGGTAACTCCCGTCAAGGTATTGGAGGAAATGTTAGCATCGTCGGGGTCGTTTACTCTATATGTAATAGTCAGTGTCGTGTTTGCTGGTGCAACTCCAAACTTATCCGTGCTGGTCAAATTGGTTGGATCAAATTCCTCAGATGAGGTGTAGTCGCGACCATAAACCTTTAACGTAATTTGGCTAGGATCTACAACCGACTGATTGGTCAATTCCGAATCGCTCCCATAGCCGAATTGCAAAAACGCCGAGTCTCTTGTGGTCTCAACCACAAATCTTCTTGTAGCCGGTACGGCTTTAAGAATCGACGGGGTGCTATTCTGATCGGCATTGTTGTTTCTTATCGACTTATAAATGACTTCTTGCGCCAAATGAGAGACTTCGTAGTACTCGTGGCCCTCAGTATCAGTCACTGATAACACTTGTGTGACCCCGGGGTTAGCCAGAGGTATTTTGAGAAATTTCTGGAATGCTCCAACAGTGTGGGTTTCTCTAAGGGTTCTGCCGGACATGACAACACCTGTCGCCTTAACGACGAAAAAGGTAGGTATATTGGTACTTGCGTCGACTCCTCCAATTAATATTTGATTCCCTTTGGCGCCAAAATATAGGTCCTCGGTTAGGGTGAAAAGTGTGCCTGCCACCGAAGTAAATTGACTTCCAACACGGAGTGTCGGATAATAGTCTGACGCGGGCGCGCCGGTGCTGTCTGCTGGAACCTTAACATAGAATTGGGCTTCGCCGGTAGATACAGCAGTAGATGAGTATTTGTAACCTAGCTGGCGACTCAAACGAACTACATTATTATATTCTAGCGCTGTGTCTAAGAATGATTCGTTAACTTGATATCTAGGTAAAACGATAGAATGTCGCCCACATACGCCACGGAGTCTAATACTAGGGCGCCGAATCCTGCATCATTAAAGTCTTTGAAACTGTCCGCGTAGTGCCGCTTGGCATAACTAGTCAAATCAGCCTTGATGCTGTTAAAGTCGCGACTTGTATAATCAATAAGCCTTGTTTTCTTTTTAGAATTGGAAGCCATTTGTTTTCCTCTTAGTTATATCCCTTCGCCATCCGAACTAATAGTTAGTTGATTTTTTTGTTCTAGGGGTACGATTGTATACGTTATAGCCACCCCAATAAGATTGGAGTCGTCGTCGCCTCCGGTAAATTCTATGGAGTTAATTGTGATAAAGGGCATATATTTTTTTACCTGAAAATGAATCTTATCGGAAATGTCCGCTAAGATGGTAGACGTCTTGGGTTCGAAAAAATAAGATCTGATCCCTACTCCAAAATTAACATCCATCACGCGCTCGCCATTGTTGGTCAAAACTAGATTTTTAAAATTCTGCTGAATGGTGTCCTTAAAAGTAGTGTTTACGGTATAAACGCCACCCTTGTTACTTCGTTGCAGCGGAAATTTTGGGGAGAAGCCTCTCATATCTTTTTCCTTTTACAGTTTAATTAGTTATTAATGAAGTTATAAACTCAAACAAAAAGCTAGTCATCACATGTAGTAACCGGGCCGGCCGGAGTATCCTGACAAACTTCCGCGCCTGGGTCGGCCGGTGGCAGGCACGGCTCGATAACCTTTGGCAACGCCGCGGGCGGTTTAATGCACGGTAGTGTTTGGCCATTGGCCATTAGAACCTCGCCCAGTTCAAGATCCGCGGGACACACTATCTGACTTTCTGAGGTATCATTTAGAGTAAGCATGTCTTTGTTAATCAAGTCCAAAAGTATGTATATGATTCCAAAAATGAACGGCGGAGGCAAGAACAGTAGAGGCAGTTTCCCTATCATGTCTACTCCGTCCTCGGATACCGTCATACGGACAGCGTCGGGCACGTCTCCCAGGGGGGTCCTGGCAATATTACTCCGCAGGAAATCAACAAATGTGGGCTCGAGAATGTCCGTCAGTTGATTCAGTTGTGCGATGACACCGGTTGGGCCAAACATTTCATCGGGCGCATTATCCGGCGGGCACGGAAGCGGAAGCTGGGCGCCGGGCCAATAAGGCTCGATCTGTTTAATGATGTGGCCCGTCTGGTCCTTAATAATCTTACCCACTATAACATGAGGGTCTGCTACCTCTGCCAGGCCTTTAAGAATACGCAAAGGAGTTTCTATTAGCATTTTCAATATGAATGAGGCCCCCATCTGAGCGCTCATAATGGCTGCTTCCATACCCATTCCGATCGCGGCCTCCTGCGCTTTTTGTGCAGCACTCTTGCTGTCGGGATCTTCATAGCAATAATCTGCTGCGTGGAATGTTGCCCCCAGGCCTGTTCGTAAAGCTGCTTTGGTATCGTTAAAGAGACGTTTAAATTGGTGCTCGGGTCCCTGACCGCGCTCTAATCGTTCGCTTATATTAAGTCCATACAAAAACAAGAGGGCGACCATATCTTTAACGCTAACAATTTCACTAAACAGCCGCTCTACATCTGGTTGAGCGACAAGGGCCCCATAGAGGTCTTTTTTGTGAGCCTCAAAAACATTTTGCATATAATTACCGGATCCTGCTATGTCCTCTATTGTCGGCCTCGTATCTACCTCTATGGTGCTCCCTGGGTTGTTAGGATCGGGAACTGTGATCATAGGATACTTATCTCTGGAAAGCGGTAATTTAAGTTCAAAGCTTTGAGCAGTCAAATCTGGCAAGATTACTGATTCTTCGGCCATACCCAAGGATGCATTAAAAACATAACCATCATCGGCTTCTACTAAATATCCACTTTTGGTTCTATAAAAAACTTCCATTTGGGAGGGAGACTGACGAAGGCTCGATCCATAGGGGCTACCATAACCTAATCGCTCACTAATTGACACGAGCAATGGATCGTCGACGGCCATAACGGGCGAATAATAGGCGAGGCGAGCGCCGATACGAACATTCGTTACCAAAGTGGTTAAAAGGTCTGCTGCTGCTATGTCTCCCGCGAGGTTGTCTATAATTGTATTCTGTATGTCTATTAGATTATCTATTTCATCAATCCTGGTTTTCCAAGCGCTCACGGACATCGCAGAAAGTTCTGACTGCGAATTGTCGAAAAGATCGGTATCTGCACTGATGGCGAAAACTTGGCCATTCGTAGGATCGTGGCCAGTGCTCCTGCCGACGGACTCGATATCATATTCCTCCAAATCCCACTCTGTGGCGCTAGCGGGAACTGTGTCGAGGACGTCCGTCAAAGCATTGGCAGTAGCATCATATAGCACGCGGAGATCGGCGGGAAGGGTCGGAGAGTCGGCCGCTATGGAATAGTAAGGGCGCGCCCCCCCAGCCGAAGTACCCCCAGGCGATGAATAGTGGTCCTCGTAAGAATCATGAGATGGATAGGTGTGAAGTGCTAAATTAAGGAACGAGGCCGGCTGAGGTTCCACAGTATCCGGGGCTAATAATACCGAAGATCGTTGAGAGGCCTCGTCAAAAGAATAGATATCGGAAGGTGTGCCGGCAAGGACGTGACCGCCGCCGGGGAGAGCCGGAATATGGTTTGGCTTGTTCAGCGTGTTAAAAATTTGGGGCACAAAAACAACGCGATAAGTTGGTGTCGTGAGAGGGCCGGCTTGTTTATCTCTATAAAAAACTCCGATGCGACCATTAAAACCTTCATAATCGTATCCGGTCCTAGGGCCCTCTGCACTCGCGAGTTCGACAGGCAGCACGCCGGCGCTTTCGGCGCGCACGGTGTCAGTATCTCCGCTGGGGAATTTTATCTGCCAGTCGCGAGTATAGTTCAAGGCCAGAGGGTTTGAGGATGTGTCGATCCCTCCCATCCCCACAATATTGAAGGCGCCGGGTCCCATGCCGGGGACTGAAACATTTTGATGAGGACCAGGAAATTCTGCCTCCTGGAAAGTCTCCGGATAAAATCCCCGAAGCGCGGTGGTAGGGATAGAGTTCTCCTCCGACAATGCGTCCCAATCATGAAGGTTCCCCTGGTCTCCTCTCAACTCATTAAACCAATAGCGTACCGCCTCATAATTTCCTTCATTGAGCTTTCCCTTCATTGAGGCGCGACGCAGTATATGGCTGCTGCCTCCCGGGGTCCTCCACTCATAGTAATAGGTTATTTCGGGTATAAGGCTCTCGCGTTCGGCTTGCTGCGCGCTGATAATATCCTGAGCTTCCGTTAGCATAGAAGCCCCCTCGACACCGAGAGATGACAAGGTCGTTGCCATGGAAGTCACATCGGTTGGGCGCCTAAACAGGCCATAAAGGTTGCTAAACTTTTCTTGGCTTACAGTAAGTGTTATGATGGTTGGATCGGTCTTCCATGGGGCACTCGGCGCTTTTTGATAATTAGTCATCGGATATGGGGTGATATCCGCCCCCCACGCATTGCCGGCATCGGCTGCACTGATTCCTATTAAATTTTCCACCTCGGACTGGATTAGGGCATAAATCTGTTGATCAACTTGATTTAGAGAGTTTCTGAGACGTTTATAATAGTTTATATCAAGGTCAAACTTTACATACTTTTCCAATGCAATTGCCCCGTTTTTACCTATATCGTCTTTCTCGTCATCAGAAAAGCCATTATAGTTCCATTTAGATGCCCCTGCTCCTTGTAAATCAAGATTTGGATTTGAGGCCCACGAGTGTCCGGATGACTTGTTTGCGATCAACTTAATTACTAGTGGGTTCCAGAGGCGCGCGTTCGTCATTCCAAGAGCGATGGCAGTAGCCGAAGGTTCATCGGGTGTCCCCAAAATAGCATCGTCGACATAAGGCGCTATGCGGAGGTCGTTTCGAATATCCCAAGATAGTGCGCCGTCCAAGACATCTACCGTTGGAATTCCATTATACAAATAGCGCTCATATATATTAGCGTCGCCATGACCAAATCCTTCGGCGACCGCGGGGCCCATTTGGAAAAGTCGGAGCTTGATCATGTAATCCAAGGCGTAAGTCGCGGCGACGAGAGCCGACGGATAACCAAAATTTGTAGCTGCGCCGGCCAAAATTGTCTTATAAGATCCATCTGAGGATTCAAAAGCTGTCACTGCATCCGTCGGAATAGTTACCATGATGCCCGACGCTGGATCTTGTATTGGGTCGGGCAATTTATTGAGGTCGGCCGGAAATTCTATATTGTGCCTCTGACGAAGTTTATCAACATGCAATACACAGCCGGCGTATAATAAGTCCACAGCTTGCCGGGCCTCCGGTGTGCCTAAATTGCGCAAAACCGACTCTCTTATAATCTCGATAACTTTATCGTTGGTTGAATAGTGCGTAAATCCATAAGCATCTATAAGCCAAATATTTTTTAGGAGCTGCTCCAAAATCATCATTTGGATATACGCGCTGGTGAGAGCAAATATCAATGAATCTTCAACGGGACCCACTGTACATGGGCGCTCGTCTTGGCAGCTTGATGCGTTATCTTGGAAATCTTGTTTTGCCTGTTTAATGATATCATCAAACCCTGAAAGATCTCCATAAGTACCCGACGGGCTGTCGGAACACGGCTTGGGCACGAGGATTAATTTCTCAAACTCCTCAACATTGAAGAGTGGCGACGAAACAATCTCAGCAGCCAATAAATTCATGGCCGACAGGTTGGCCGGGAACCAGAGCTTTTTCAAATTATTGGTTATGTCAGCCGCTATGGTGCTAGGAGGAGTGGCGCCCACTTGGGACAACACCGTCTCGGACTCGTCGATCTGGGTTTGGGGATCGTCTGTATCCATCTCGAGCCAGACACCTATGGCCGCATCCTGCTCAAACGGATTGTAAAGAAAGTCAGCGAAGGGTGTAGCAGCCTGTTGTATTCTTCGAAGGCCCATGTCCGCCTTGGAGAAATCAACGGCCGTGGAGGCATCTTGTTGGTCTCCCGGGACCAATTTAATTTCATTTGATGATGCTACGGAGCCCGCATGTTGCTGAGGAGAATAGTAAAATAAGAATCCCTCTCCTGTAATCCAAAACCATGATTTCTGAGAACCTTCCGAAAGGTCCAGAGCATCCGTCCACTCGGTGTCGATGCTCTGTTCAATACCGCCCATTTCTTCTTGATACGCCGGGTTGATCTCATAATTTATGCCGCTTTGAAGGGAAGAAATTTGTGTATCAAAGGCGGAGTCCACAGCTCCCTGAATTTGCGTGTATCCCGGGAGCTGCGCGAGGATCGGGCCGACTTCGCCCATAAGATTTTCCAAGAAATCTCCGGCCGATGGGGGGCCCGGGTCCGGCTTATTTAGGTCGGTGCGGTCGACTCCCGTTTGAGCCATGGCCAGTTCGATCTGCTCTATGAGATCTGCTCGCTCAGCATCAGCCGCCGTAGCTGGCACCATCATAATGGTTTGTAGGCCCTGAATATCTTCTATAAATGCCGCCTTGGGCGTTTCAAAAACCGAATTAAAAAGAGTGTTTACAGAATGATTAAGGGCTGGCATGGCGGTTAAAGGAGGCACCACACCGCAGCCGGGAGTCATGCTGGGAATTGGAATTGTTAGATCGTCTAGGTTCTGATAGGCTACCGCTAGTTGGTTCAATGCATCAGCGTCGACTTTTTCAACCAGCATATCCTCTAAGGCACAAACATCTGCATTCTCTGCAAAAGTTACAATTGTTGGCGTATAGGCTACAACACAGAAGTCAGGCGACACCAACTTTCCTATACACAAAAAGAAATCTATCACGATGTCTTTGTTCAGATAGTTCACGCCAGTGGGAGACGTATAAATGAATGCCTGATGTATCGTGTCGCCGGCACTCAGCATGCTTATGTTATAAACGACTTCGAGGAAAGCTGTCGACGGGGCCCCATTCAGTGCATCACAAATCTCTTGGGGGCTAACGCTATTAGAAAGCTTTGTAAAAAACTCATTCGCATCCGGTTCGAGAATCCCGTAGTCGCTCAAACATGCAAGCATCCCCCCCATTGCACCGGGCCCATAAGTAGGATCGTCTTTAAAGGCCTGGTTTGGACTTGGATAATCGTTGATGATTGACGGCAGGGGGGGCGAATTGCCAATCTGGTCTCTGTCTTGATCAGTACAGAGTTCCAAAATCAGTTCTGCCAATGTTTGCATAACCATGGCCATGACTTCAAGACCTAAGTTTTTAAGACTTTTCTTGATTTCGTCCGCCAACGCTTGACCAATATTAATTTTTGGCAGCTTGACGGGATACATTTTAGGTATTTTTAAAAGAACGGGGGGCTTTGGTTTTTCCCACGGAGAGGTGCCGGGAAGCGGGATTCCCAAAAAGCTTGAATCCATTGGAACGCCGGTTTGTAATGTTAAGCATTCCAAGGCTGCCTCAATTAAATGATTGATGCCTAACATACCTATCACTTCACGAACTACATTTATTTTCCCTTCCGCTTCGGATAACTTTTTAGCAATTTTTTGTAAATCGGCTGAGATCTTTTCTTCTTTTTCGCTGGCTGCTTCATTAAGCATCTGCAATTGATTTGCCTGATCTTGAACAGCTTGCTCAACTGCATTAGATGTGTCTATGCTCATGAAAAGCTTGTTGATATCATCTTGCGAGTTAGCAATTAGTTCGGAAGCCTTGGGAGTCTGGGGCAACCCATCATAATCAATGGTCGTATTATCTACGTATAGTTTAACGAAATGAGACCACGGATATCCAGCATTACGCGTCGAATAAATTGCCGAAAGATTATATAGTATTTTATTGGTTACGGCATTAGTAAGTGCGTCAGCTTCCTCAAAATAATACTGGTTCGCTTTTATCAGGTGTTTGTCCATCCCGTCTTGGGTTACTACAATATGGTTAATTGTATAGTCCTGATTAAAAGAAATTTGCAGAGTGTCGTCTTCCGTGGGGCGATATTCAATGCCGTTAACTTCTATAAACTCCACTATCTTTTCGTGGGCAAGACGAAGTCTATTATAAAACTTAGAAAAGCTAATGGGCGGCTTTACTCGGCCGGAATAAAACTTATATTGATTTTCATATTCTTTAAACAGGGTCGACAGATCTTGAATTCTCATTCCCAGCCTGGAAATAGCATACGACTGGTGATGGACGCCGGCGGAGGCAAACGGCCCTCGGCACGGCAAAAGGTCTACACTAGCAGCCGGGAGTGCATATAACAAGGTAACCCGAGTGTCCGGTCGACCCGAGAAATGATAGCCCATTTTTGACTCGAGAAGTTCGCCAATTACCTGCGAAGCCCCTACTTTTCCATAGTAGTTTAATATTCTTTGTACGGCGTGTTGGCGTGTTGCACCTGTGAAGAGATCCGGTATGCCAGTTGCATCTGCTGGCTTCTCACCAGTGTCGCCTCGGATGGCAATATAAATGATATCGGGCTGTCCGGGGGTACCCTTTACAACCCATGGCTTGTTAAGCTGGCGGCGGCGCCAATCTCGTGTTAATGCTATGCCGCTCATCAAAAATTCCTAATTAGTGTTGTTATATCCACTGAGAATATACGCCTCGCTTGGTATCTCCAAATAGGCATTCTGCAATGCGCTCAGACTAGTTGTGCTTGGTACTATACCCCCTACTTCGGTTTGAGCACATTGGTGAATAATAGTCTTTAATCCGGTGGCGTACATTGAGCCAAAACTTGGTGATGTCGACATGCCGTAAAAAGGAGAATAATGAGTATGACTCATGATCTCGTCATTAAAGGCTCGTTGCGATTTTAAGAAATCATAAAGGATTTCTCGTATCTGTTCAATTTCGGATATCATACCCTTTAAGAAAAGAATCAAATTGTCTCCCTTTACAAGGGGTTGCAGATCGGAATCGTCATTAGCCGCTATCAAATCTATGCCGCGGCTTAAAATGTCTTTGCCGCCTTGTGAGTTGCGCATATCGGTTCCGGTTACTAATTTAATGCCACCGCGCGCTACAACTCGAATTTCGTCAGCTTTTATTCCCACCGCCGATCTGGCGGGGGGGTTGCCCACCTTTCCGTCTACTATGTTAAAGTATTCATCAATGTCGGATTTTTGACTAATATAAACACGAGCCGCATCAACTGTAAAATCGGGATTCACTTTTATTGGATTTCCCTCATCATCGAGGCCGCGGGCATAAGAGGCCATACGCCCCGCCACAAGATCTATCGCAGCACATTGAGTAGTGCCGCGGCCTCCGTAGCCGGTGGTGATTCCCTTACTACGATCAACGCCCAGCACGAGCCATGCGTTTCTATCGTTCGTATATACAGCCTCCGAAGGGGTCTGCTTAAATAAAGGAACCGTCTCCATAGACCGGTTGCCTGCAATACCAGAAAAATCAAACTTATGTTGTATACTAGCATTAGTATATGCCTGCATCTTTTGCAAGGGGGCACTAGAAAAATCAGTGGCTAGCTTTATAAGCTGCGGCCTCGTATATTTTATTTCTTCTCCGCTCATATTTTTATCCTGTCTGATCGTCGCAGCCGGGGGGCGAACCATATACTACCGTGTCAGAACCCGGTACCGGATCCGGATATAGGTAAGAACATGGCGTTCGATTTGCTACCGGCATGTTTTGGGCCACGGTTGCAACCTGTACCACGGGATTATCCGAGTCTTGAAGCTGCTGATCAAACCAACCGGATTTTCCGACCCACTTTTTGTATTTTCCCTTGCTCTCTACAAATGTTTCAGCAGCTGCCTGTCGATGATCTGTGAGGACCTGTGCAAATACGTCCAGTCCTTGGGCCCCGGTGTATCCATGCCCCGCAAATAGTTTAGCCTCTTTCGTTCGGCGCGATACATGGCCGGCGCTTGTACCTTGCGAGACAAGCTCTGTGTCTGATTTCATAAACCATTTTGCCGCTTCATCACAATTGCCCTTATTTAATTCTTTAATCAGTTCCCTTAATCCGTAGAAGTTTGGGCCCTTA
>Ga0233437_1005808_pt1 | contig 13085 bp, 6 predicted proteins | sample SI_122_August201_FD_182714 | JGI IMG/M metagenome (GOLD analysis project Ga0233437, IMG submission 182714) | Seawater microbial communities from Saanich Inlet, British Columbia, Canada - SI_122_August2016_200_MG | ecosystem: Environmental > Aquatic > Marine > Inlet | place: Canada: British... | reverse complement strand
CTTGGCTTTTCTTTTTTTTTAAATTTGCTTCAAGCTCAGTCAAGCTTAAGGCTTTTTTTTTTGGATCTTCCAGATCAGAAAGGGTAAAAGAAACAGATTTCCCAAAATGTTTATCAATAAGCTGTTTAATACTATCTGACCTGTCCATGAGAATCTCTCTAGCATTTGAATTTGGTGCTAAAGCAACTTCTATGGAATCTTCTGAAAAACTAATTGGCACAGCATCTTTCAACAAGCCTCCCAACGGAGGTTTTTCACTTGTAATCCAGCGCACCAACTCATACCAGTCAGCCGCTTTTTTTTGTCCCACCTGTGGTACCACACTTTGTTGTACAGGCACAGGGCGAGAAGCCATAGAATGTGACACGGCTTGAGGCGCAGACCTGGCAGACCCTTGCCGATTTTTAAGTTGATCTACGAGATCAGCAAGCCCAATCATTTGTCTTACCTGACTAAGCTTTACCAAGGTAATTTCAAATGCTGTTTTGGGAAAGTCTGTGTGTATTAAATCTTTAATTCCCTGAAAGAGAATTTGATATTGTGCCAATAAAAGAGACACATCCAGAACCCCTTTTAAGCCTTTAAAAAACTCTTTTTCCGACTGACTTAATCCCTCGGGAACCTGACCTGTCGCTGTTAATAATATAAGATGCCGAAATGACATTAACAAGCTGTCTGCAAATAATTTTAAATCAATGCCACAACCATCAACTTTATTAAGACAGTCAATACAAGGCGTGAGATCTTCTTTAATTATCTTTTCAAACATTTCCTGGGTCAAGAGACGATCACCTAAACCCAAAACCTCACGCACATCATCTTCTTTAATGTCTCTTTCTTTAAAGCTTATGACTTGATCAAAAAGCGAAACAGCATCACGCACAGAACCTTGTGCACATTGAGAAATCAAATGAACCGCATCTGGATGAATGCTCACGTTTTCATCTTTAGCTATTTTGCCTAAATGAGTATTAAGAACAGCTGTATTCGCTTTTTTAAAATCATACTTTTGACAGCGACTTAATATTGTCATGGGAATTTTATGTGGTTCCGTTGTCGCAAAAATAAAAATAACATGTGCTGGTGGCTCTTCTAATGTTTTTAACAGAGCATTAAACGCACTATTGGACAGCATATGCACTTCATCGATAATAATAATTTTATATTTACCTGAAGTGGGTAGATACTTTACTTGCTCTCTCAATTCACGCACATCATCCACAAGGTTATTGCTAGCGCCATCAATCTCAATAACATCTAAAGAATGGCTACCTGTTATGGACTGGCAAGTTGTACAGGTTTGACACGGTGTGATGCTAGCCCCTTTTTCGCAGTTAATAGATTTTGCCAAAATACGCGCCATAGATGTTTTGCCAATGCCACGCACACCTGAAAAGAGATAGGCATGGTGTAAGCGCTCTGATTCAATGGCATTTTGCATGGTTTTGATGATGGCATCTTGACCAATAACTTCGAGAAAATTCTGGGGACGGTATTTACGTGCTAGAGCTAAATGCATAAGATTTTGTTCTTTTAGTTATTGTGATGAGTAATTGTCAATGTTTGGTACAATACAAAAACCTTATTTACATTAAGTATTGAAACCCTTATATATTTTCGCACGTATAACACAAATGAATTACTGACGTCTGATGCCTGACGTCTGAAACCTAATAATAACATGGATTTAGAAGATAAAGACTATCCCCATATTTCCAATGAAATTCTTTTTAATCGCTATCGTGGTGGCGATCTGAAGGCTTTCAATGAGCTTTTAAAGCGCATGAAAGGACTAATTTACACCCTCATCATGAGCTATGTGCGCAATCACGCGCAAGCTGATGAAATCTTTCAAGAAGTTTTTTTCAAAGTCTGCAAAAATAAAGACCAATTTAGAGAATCTGTTTCGTTTAAGTCATGGTTGGTTACAATTACAAAGAATACGTGCATTGACCAACTACGACGCAAAAAACACGCGTATAAGATGGACTCTTTGGATGGATACGCAGACGATGACAGACCAGCTCTTTCAGAAAAAATTGCTACACCTGATCCAACACCTGCTGAAAACCTGGCCATCCAAATTGAAAACAAGGAGCTCAAAGATTTACTCAAACAACTTCCTGCTGAGCAGAGTGAAACTTTTTATTTGAAAGTTGTGATGGAAATGACATTTGAGGAAATTGGAACGTCTATGGACTGTTCGAGCAACACAGCAAAATCTCGCTATCGATACGCACTCGATACATTGCGTGGGATTGTAAAAAGGAAGAAATTATTGGAGAAAGCTGTTTGATTAGTCACTTGTCGCTTGTCGCTTGTCGCTAGTTAAAAAGCAGAAAGCAACTATTATGGATAACACGTTTATTCCAACAAAAGAACAGTTATTTGATTATCATTTAGGCATCACTGATCCAGAACTTTCAGGCCACATTGAAGCTTATCTTGCCCAAAATCCTGAAGCACAAAAAGTGCTTAGTGAATTTAGTCAACTTGAAACAGCTTTTACAGAGCTCCCCTTGCAACACCCCCAAGACCATATCATTCAGCGTGTAGAAAAACAGGCCGCCAAACAACTCAAACCAAAACTATTTGAACGCCTTCTTATTGTTCCTAAAACACGTGCGGCTGCCTGGGTTGCGATGTTATTTGTTGTTGTGGGCTTAAGTTATGGTTTGCATGAGCTCAGAAGTACTAACCCCTATTATTCTGCCCCTTCTGTAGCCAAAATCCCCCCCATTAAATACACCCCAGAAGAAAACAATGGCATAGCTAGTTATACAGCGGTCCCGGGCAAAAAAATGATCGACCCCCTCACAAAAGAAACGCCTGAAGCTGCCATCATGAAATCCTACATGAAGGGAAAACTGCTCTATAATCAAAAAAACTATGTAGAAGCGAGCAAGCTCTTCAATCACATCATGACCACAAACCCCAAATTTGATAAACGTATTGAATTGTATACTTATTGGATTGATGCTTTAGAACAGCTCAATGAACATGGCATAGCGATGCTTAAAAAAGAAGAGCTTAAAAAAATTCAGGAAGAAAAGTAATATTAGCCCTATTTCTTTAAATGAGCCCTTTTTAACATCTATTAACAACAAGAAACAAACATTAACACTATTTTCATCCCTAAGATAATTATCTACTCAGATGGACAAAACTATTTTATAATAATCATATGGCGATAAATCTGTCTCAAATTACTCACTTACCACAGCCCCTACAAAACAAACTCTCTGAATTAGATTCTGATAATGATGGCCAAGTGACATATGATGATGTCCTTCAAATTTTTGGTGATCGTGTTACCCCTGATTATTTTAGTGCCTTAGAAGAAGCTGTTTCAAACAATGACCGTGAATCAATTCTTCACTCATGGCGACTGATTACTTCCGCAAATCAAACAATACGCCATGGTATTTTTAAAAAATACCCTCTCCTAGACCAAAAAGAAACTAAGGCTAATACTGAAAGATCACCGACAACCAAACAACAACGCTCACGTGAAAAGCAAATTGATTTATTAAGGCACATTGAGGGGTTAAGCAATATCTCTATACAAGACAATACTGTTTCAGCAGACTATTTAGACACTCCTTGTTCAGCATTTTGTTCAGAAAGCACTGATCTGATTAACCAGTTATATTTTGAATCAGATAAAAAAAGGGGAATTCTAAATATTGAATTTGATGATCAAGGATACTTGCATTCTGTTTATGACTATAACAATTACGCTTTAGATGTTTATGATGAAAATGAACGACCTGTTTTTAGGCGTACTTCATCTTTACATGAGTATTATGATAGCAAGGGCAAACTTTATCATCCTGATGAACATTTTGCTGCTATCACACCAACGGCTTTAAACGAAACAGGTACAGATCCACTGGAAGCTATTAAATCACAAATAACTGATCCCAGCGAAATGCTGGCTTATGATCAAACGTACCTGAGTGTTTTTTCAAAAGCCCCCCCCTTTCCCCCTGAGACAATACTAGCAATACGCCAATACGCTAAAGAGCTTTTGGGCATAGCAGAACAAGAAGAAAGGCTTTGTACGGCTTTTAATGAATTAGGCATTTCCTTTGAAACAGAGCTTGAAAACATGGTGATAGAAGGAAATCTTTCCCTATGCAGACCTACTTTAAGATTCCTTATTGATAGCTTTAATATGCTGGAAAACCAAGCTTTACCATTTTTGAAAACACTCCCTCCTGACATCATAGAAACATCAGACTTTCAATCTCTCAATATTGGAAGCCATATTAGCAGTGGTTCTAGCACATTTCCAGGCTTAGCCATCGAAGGCAGAATAATATTCTTGAGTGCAGCCAATAATTTTAGAACTTTTGTACATGAATTTTGTCATGTCATGGACATGAACCACCAGAGACCTGAATACCGCTCACGAGATGAACATGATTGGGGCATGTCCATTTATGGAGAAGACTACAAATACATGAGAAATTACAAAGTAGGTTTTGGTTACCGTCCAGAGGGATTTACATCACAATACGCCTTTGATGGAAAAAGCATGTATGAAGACAGGGCTGAAACAGCTACAGATTTATTGGTCGATTACAACTCCCTCATGCAACGGGCAAGCACTGACAGTTTATTAGCCAAAAAAGTCCTGTATATAAAACGCTACTTATATCGTCTCACTCATGGTCGTATGGATCAAAGATTCTGGCAAGACAGAACTCGTGGCATTAATACAAGCCCGGCATACTGGAAACAGCGTGATGAAGCTCATAATTACGTATCTGATCCTGTGGGAGATGATATGATTCGGACAAAAGAACTAGAATTTGAAGCTCAAGAAGCGCTACAAAACGGCAACATAAAGAAAGCGATAAAAACATACAAACAGCTCATTCAGCAGAACCCTGAGCGAGACTATTATATTAAGAATTTAATTTCTGTTTATCAAAGGGATCAAAACTATGAGGCTGCGATTCAACTACTCGAACAAGCTGTCTCAGATAATAGAATCACTTATCCTTATGTCGGCTTAGAGTTAGGTGGTCTTTATTCGTTAACAGGTCAAGGTGATCAAAAACTTACAAAATTACAAAAACTACTCGATGAGGGTACTGTTAATAACGGTTTAATGCGATCCTTGAGTCAATTATATTTTGAAAATGATGAACCAGAAAAGGCTAAAGCCGTATATAGCGCTGCATTAGAAAGAGAAGAAAATCCTTATGTAGCATTATACTATTTAGATCATGCCAACATATGGACAAGCAAATATACAAGCGAAGAAAAACAACAAATCACAAATTCTGTTTGTGATATATTTCTTCAAAGACCACCTGATTATCTTTTAGCTTGTGCTATTGAGAACCTCATATATCTTAAACAACTTGAAGCGGCACACAACCTGTTAACAAATATCCATGAGAAATACCCTGAAGATGGGTATGTCAATTCCATGCTAGATAGCTGGAAGCACATTACTAGAAACTAAGCCATGTCGAGACAATTTATCCTCACCCACTTCTTCACTGAAAAAACATCATATCCCAAATTGATGCTTTAGAACAGCTGGGTGAACATGGCATTGCGATGCTCAAAAAAGAAGATCTTAAGAAAATTCAAAAAGACAAGTAACTACTCTAACGCTTCTAACAACCTTTCTAATCTGTTCCCCTTATAGCGACTACCGGGAAGACTAGCTGCCTGTGATAAAGCGGCCATGGGATTAATAACGGTTATGGGATCTCGCATTTCTTCACCCCAAAGATTAATATCACCACCACTATCACTCGTTTCTTCTAAAATAGTGTAAATGTCATCCCATGAGAGCTCTGGATTAACGTCTTTCATAAGAAGGCACACACCTGAAAAACTTGGTTGGGCAAAAGAGGTTCCAGAATCCCAATGCCAGGCAAACTCACCCTCTCTTTTTGGCATGAGCAATGGGTCTGCTTGGGCATAAAAACGTACAGGATTTACTGTATCACCACCTGTTGTATAATATGACGCCACATCATCACCAAAATCTTCGGTCAAACGAGAATGCGCAGAACCAATAAGCTGTACATGAGGGAGAAAACCTATCATGTTAATTAGTTCATCAGAACCCGCATTACCAGAAGAAGCAATGAGTGCTACACCCATTTCATGAAGAGTTTCACACACAACACACAATTCTTGAAAAGTTTCTGATTGAAGTGCTTGGTCTCTAAAAGCGTGAGGTATTTCTAGTCCCAGACTCATCCCCGTAACAGCAATTGATGGATCCCTTTTCTTCTGTTCAACAACATCCTTTAGATTTCTCAGCAGTGTTCTTGCTAAAGTCTCGCCATCAATATCAACAGGTGCTAAATATAGTTTGGCATCAGGAGCTAAACCTTGTTCTCTACCAACAGCTAAACTAGAAGTAGAAACACCGTGCGTAGCCCTATCATCTTTTTCGACATCTGCCCAATAACCAGAATCACCATTTATGTTTCTCACATGTTTTTTATCTAAATGTTTGATGTGTCTGGGATTTCCAAACTCATCAATACTCACAAAACTGAGCCCTTTTCCTGTTGGGCGAATAGAATCTGGTAGATTATAAATTGTTTTATAAGGGTGATTGGCCTGATAGAATTCCTCAAGAACGTCTTCATGTCCTGTATCAATAAGCATGTCAGGAACCTCGCTAATAGCCACTTTGTATTTATCACTACTACTATAGTAATCTAAGAAAATAAGTTGTGTGCCTTGTGGTGCAAGCCTTTCCCATAAAAAGCCCCATAAAGGATCATTTTCAATACTTTCCTCATCTATATCTTGAACACCTTGAGATTGATTCAAAAACCACGCAACACTATCTCTATCTTGATCTAACATAAGACGAATCACCTGCCACGACAAATTCAAGCGCCCTTGTATTTCTTCTGGTAAGATCTCCTGTAAAAAAGAAATAAAGTCATCAGCACGCCACTCTTCTAGTCTGACCATTAATAAATCGTGTCCTAAATCTAACGCTGAGTTACAAATCTCTGGATTTTCTTTTATCTGATCCAAAATATAATAGGACATAAGCTCCTCTTCTAGCTGACTCACATCTTCAATTGCTAGAAACGCTGAGAACTTTTCAGAACTATGAAACTTTAGTATATAGTGATAAACTTGTAGCTTATTCTTTTCAGGAACAAGGTCTGATCTCACTAAATCATCATAACAATGCAACAGACCAAAACCCTTTGTGTAATAACCTTCTTCTATATCATCAATCAGCTTAGCTTCCCAATAATCCTGTCTTTGGATAAATGCCTCAATATATTGTGGGTGCTCCGTGAGAAATTGACGCATAAGCGACCAATAGTCTTCAAGCCCAATGAGCTCATCCGAATGATCATTTAAAAGATTCCAAATTGAATCAGCCCATCTCTTATCAACATCACCATAAAGAATACTACTTTCTTTTATAGCACTATAAGTTTCTTTTGGATCTGCTTTTTTTGAAAAAAGTTCAGCTGATAGTTTAAATGGTTTTTCTTCCTTATTAGCTAATTGCCTAACGCGACTATAAAGAATTTGCTGAGAAAAAATACGTCCCATCATAGAAAAAGCACCCATGCCACCTCTATGGTCTTTTTCAAACGCAAATCCTTCTGAGTTTATAATTTCATGCGTTTTTCTAAAAAGATCATTTACCTTTGCCTTTGAAGCACCAGACAAACGATCATACCAAATCTTAGCCACTATCATTGTCATGCTAAGTTCATTTTTCTCACTTAAATGACAATAGTTTCCTCTATCATTCCAAGCCTCCATACGCATAGTAACCCAATCAACAAAACGCTCTTCATGAGGAGCATAATTTGCTTCTAACACCATCAAAACAGTTCCCGGTTTTATATCATTATCTTTTAATGTTTGATGTGCTTGTTCAAACTCAAGACTCATTGCTTCTGGTTCCCAATTTCCATAAAAGGCTACATTAAAAGCAGCTGTCATACTGACAAGATCCTCGGGCTCGGGCTCTTGCAGCTTAGGATCAGAAAGGATGGTATCCATATCTTCTAAAGAAATAACTTTTACATCACCATATTTTGTCTCAATAACACCTTGATTCTCTTCGAGCAGACTTGCTTGACCAGGCATGAACAAACCAGAATGTTTAAAAATAGGCGATAACTCTTCCATGCTCTCTTGCCGTGCAAAGACATCTAATCTTTCAAGAGCTTGTGTCTCTGAGCGAGTATTTGGAGTTCTCTCTTGTAAAACCTGGCTAGGCTCTGTGTTTTGACCAATCGGTTTTATGCCTGACATAGTTGTAACCTTTCATGTGTATCCCCACAGATGTTATTATCGGTTAACAGGTGTAAAAGTTGCTAAGAGCAAACAATGATTGGACACAAAGGTGGACAGCAGATAAACTTAGTAATTACAGCTGATTAGGCATGTGGCCGGTTTCGTCTCGTTCTTTTAAAAACACCATCCCTTCTAACATTCATAATATTTCTTAACAATATCAATATGATTGGCAATTGACGATTTGCAATAAGCAATTTGCAATTGGGATTGCTAATAGCTAATTGTCATTTGCATATTGTCAATATTGCCTGGTCTACCCCGTTTGCGGAGAAGGCTTCACCCTCGTTGCTCTCGGGTTCGCAATAACGGAGACTTAAATCCACCCAATCAAACCTTCATGTCCTCTAGGACACGGTTTTTTTTCAATTCATTGCCACGGTACAGCCATTCGCCTATCATCTCCAAAATAAACAAAACAGGAGATTTTTTTATGACAAATACCAAGATTTTTAGCCTTTTTATTTTAATTACTCTTATATCACTTTTTTTATTTCCAATAAATAAAGCTTACGCAGATATTTACAACGTAGATGTTTTTTATGATGCTTATGACGCCAATCCTGGTGATGGTATCTGCGCTGATGGAACGGGTTCTTGTACTTTAAGAGCCGCTGTTGAAGAAGCCAACCTTAATGCTGGTAGTGCTGATACTATTTATTTTGCAAACCCTGGCACCTATACTGTGACGTGGGCAAGCATTCCCGTTACTGACCGATTGACTGTTCAAGGCTCTTCTCAACGTGATATTATTATTGAAGGTAATCTGACTGATATTATTTTCGACATCTATGGACTTGAAATAACAGCAACCTTTAATGACCTGACCATAAAAAATGGTTATTCAGCCATTCGTAGTAATTATGCTGCTGTTAATGTTAATGATTGTCTGATGTTTAATAATATTGGCTTTAGCGGCGCTGCTATCAAGGCAACTAACGGTTTCCTTACTATTAACGATTCCACACTGACTAATAACACAACGTCATCATGGGGTGGAGCCATCGTTCTTGATGAAACAGAATTAAATATTAACAATTCTGAATTAGCCTATAATACATCTGGTCAAGGTGGTGGTGCTATTTACGTCTTTTATGGTGAAGATTTTACTATTACCAACTCCTACATCCATCATAATGTTGCTGCCTCTGGGAGTGGTGGTGCTATATATTATGCAGGCATAGGAACCTCTGTTAACATAGACAATGTTAATATTTCCTATAATGAAGCCAGCAATAGCAGCGGAGGTCTTTTTCTTGGTCATGCCAGCTCCATCTCAATCACCAATTCTCTCATCACAAACAACCTCGCAATGGGATCAGGATATGCTTACCAAGGCGCTGGTGGCCTGGCCTTAGCTGCAGCACAAGGCCCTATGTCTGTACTCATCGCTGATACAAGAATTGCAGGTAATGAAACCTACATGAATGGTGGCGGCATAAGAGCCTTTTTCTCTGTTGATAGTCATGTCATTAATATCGTCAACTCTGATATTAGTAAGAATTCAGCCAAGAATATTGGTGGGGCTATTTTCAACTACGCTGACCTTAATTCAGAAGCAGCAGCTCACTTCACACTGAATATATCAGACTCTAACATAGAGCAAAACGCGGCCTATGATAACGGCGCAATTTATGCCGAAGCCGCTAATATTAACATCACACGCTCAGGCATTAATGAAAATTATGCCGAAGATAATCTCAGCAAACAAGTAGAGCTCGTTGGTGGCTTATTAGATATTTCTAACTCAACACTTTCTTCCAACAAAGCTTACTCTGTCATTACAGTTGATCACGATCTTGTGCTCAGCACGGGCTCAATGGGGTCCGTTGTCAATCTCCATAGTGTGACCATTGCTGAAAACAGTGGCTATGGTATCGTTAATAATTTAAGCGGCAAACAATTTTACGTTGCCAATTCATTATTAGCTGACAATCAAATGAATGAAGATTGCTATGGTGATTTTTATACATTAGAATATAATTTTATAGGCATTAATCCAACATCATGCTCTGGTTTTTCGGCAAGTTCAAATGACATTGTGGGCACACCATCGACGCCTGTTAACGCTTTATTAACAACTCTCGATTTCTATGGTGGCAATACCAGATTACATGAATGGAGCTCTGCAAGCCCTGTAAACAGTAGCTCAACTAATTGTCTTTCCGAAGATCAACAAGGCAATAGTCGCAGCGACACATGTGATCGAGGCTCTAGAGAATTATAGAAACTAAGAAACACTTACAGGAGAAACCTCTATGACTTCTTTGATTTACAGAATTTCCCTTGTATTAGTATGCCTTTTTACTTTTATTATTCTTCCCCTCACATCTGCCAAAGCAGATACTTATACGGTAACCGTTTTTTATGATGATTATGATATCAACCTAGGAGACGGCATTTGTGCTGATAGCACAGGTGCCTGCACATTAAGAGCTGCTGTTGATGAATCAAACTTTATTATTGGTGCGGATATTATTTATTTACCTAATCCGGGAACATATTCTGTCACACAGACAGTACTCTCTGTAACAGATCGTCTCACAATCCAAGGCACCTCTAAGCGCAACACTGTTATTGAAGGAGATCCTAGTTTTGGCCTCTTTGTGGTAAACGGAAAATTAGTAACGGCTAATTTTAACAATCTAACCATGACAAATGCCAACAGAGCTATCTACAGTTCCTATGGCACAGTGAATGTTAATGATTGTTTATTATATAAAAATACCGGGCAAAACGGTGCTGCTATTAAGACATACTATGGCAATCTTATAATAAATAATTCATCACTTATTTATAATACAGCCATATCAACTGGTGGGGCCCTTTATATTTCCCACAGTGTTGTGAGTATCAATAACTCTGATCTCTCCTATAATACATCAGGAGGTATCGGTGGTGCTATTGTAAGCTATGCGGGTAATGATCTCACAATAACAAATAGCAATCTATCACATAATATAGCCTCTAGCAGTGGTGGTGCTATATATTATTATACCTATCAAGCAAATACTGTTACGATTCATAATACAGATATTTCGTATAATGAAGCAGGCATGAAAGGCGGCGGCCTTTATCTTGGTAATGCCGGTTCTGTGTACATTACTAATTCACTTATTGCGAACAATGTTGCCCAAGGAACAAACTCTTATCATGGCGCTGGAGGCCTGGGTATTGCAGCCGTTATGGGACCCATGTATATGCTCATAGCTAACACAAGCATCACTAACAATGAGGCCTACAACACTGGCGGTGGTATACGAGGCTATTTTGCCGTGAATAGTAATGTCATTGATATTATCGATTCTGACATAAGTAAAAACGTTGCCAAAAATATTGGTGGTGCCATCTCCAATCATGCACAAGCGTCGCAGGAAACCGCAACCGTCTTAACACTCAACATCACAGATACAAGCATAGACCAAAATGAAGCCGAGGATAATGCGGCGCTTTATCTAGAAGCGACAAATGCCAACATTACAAGATCAAGTATTAATGAAAACTACTCGGCAACCAATTTAAGCAAACAAGTGGAAGTTGTTGGTGGGTTGCTCAACATTTCAAACTCCACACTCTCATCAAATAAAGGCTATGCAGCCATCACCGTTGATAAAGATTTAACCATAACAAATGGCAGCCTGCTAACTATTGCCAACCTGCACAGTGTCACCATAGCTGAAAATAGCACCTATGGTCTCATCAATAATTTGAAAGGTACCCGTGTGACAGTTGCCAACTCACTCTTAGCTAACAACCATATGAATAAAGACTGTCTCGGTGATTTTACCACATTAGGCTATAACCTTGTAAGCAGCAAGCCGCTGACATGTTCTGGTTTTTCAATTGGGGGTGCTAATGATATCCTTGGTCCACCATATGCTCCCATAAATGCCTTGCTCACAACTCTTGATTATTATGGTGGCAATACCAGGTCACATGAATGGCTTTCAGTAAGCCCTGTGAATACTAGCTCTTATAACTGCTTATCTGAAGACCAACAAGGCACTAGCCGCAGCGCGCCTTGTGATAGAGGGTCTAGAGAACTCTAGATTAAATATACAATTTATCCTTATCGACTTCTTCACGCAAAACGCGAAGTTCTTCATCTGAAGGTTGTGCGTTTTCAGCGATCTTATCGGCAATAAGAAGTTCAAACCCTGTGTTCTCAATAACCTGTTCAACAGTCACACCAGGATTAAGCGCGATCAAACGCATACGTTTGGACTCTTCTTCAAAATCCATGATCGCTAAGTTTGTCACCACACGATAAGGCCCTGTGCCTCGGGGAAGTCCCGCTTTTTCACGAGTTCCTGACCCCTGAAGATAACCAGGTGTTGTGAGAAAATCGATTTTTTCTAAAAAGCGTCGTTTATCTTGCTGCATGAGTAAAATCGTACGCCAACAATGACTACCCACATCATTAGCCCCACCAGATCCAGGCAAACGTACCTTGGGATTGGCATGGTCACCAATCACTGTGGAATTTAAATTGCCATACATGTCAATTTGCGCCCCACCCAGAAAACCATACTCAATATGACCACGTTGTGCGGTTTCCATAATATCGCAAATGCCTGATGCATGCAGACCTTTATTGGCAGTGTACATATCGCCAACATTTAAGGGCAACGTTTCTAAGATAGCGCCTGTGCCCCCAAATTCAAAAATAGGAATAAGGTTTGGGGCATGTGTTTTTTGCGCCAGCGATGCGGCTAACATGGGAATGCCAGTGCCGATAAAGGCTGTCTTATTGTCTTCGATCA
>Ga0233437_1005805_pt1 | contig 13092 bp, 9 predicted proteins | sample SI_122_August201_FD_182714 | JGI IMG/M metagenome (GOLD analysis project Ga0233437, IMG submission 182714) | Seawater microbial communities from Saanich Inlet, British Columbia, Canada - SI_122_August2016_200_MG | ecosystem: Environmental > Aquatic > Marine > Inlet | place: Canada: British... | reverse complement strand
TCAATTTCAAACTTGATGCGAAAACCCCGCGCAGTGAAAACGAGCAAAAAGCATTTACGGCTATCGTCAAAATCAGAATCGATTTTTTTGAGGATGACGCGCTCACCGTCGAGCAGAGTCTCGGTTATGAAGAAGACACGCAAATCATCGACTTTGAACACTTTGACGAGCTTAAAGAATACTTGATTGGCGACTTGTGGCAAATGGTCTCAATCGAGGATATAAATCAGAGCAACTACGAGGACACAATCCAGCTTGGGCAAGCGTTTGAGTTTTTTGAAAACGGCGATGTCAAAATATATGACAATTACAAACAGACCGCCGATATTTGTACTTGGGAAATTAACGAGGTCCATCAAATCATCATCAGCGGCGATATCTCATATACGTTCACAGCCTATATCTCAACCATAGATGACGTCGACTATATGTTGTCCCACGACGGCGAACACGAAAAATACTGGATGCGTGTCACATATCTGGAGTTTATAAAATCCGGAGGAGCAGGCTTTGAAAGATAGGCGGCAAAAGGAGCAGTTATATGGAGGACGGGCTGAGAAAACAAATCGAAGAGCTCATCGAAACCTCTGAAGTGTCTTACTTATCATCAGTAGATGAGCAGGGGTTTCCAAATACAAAAGCCATGATGAATATCCAAAGCGAGGGCTTGTTCACACACTATTACTCTACGTTTTTGTACGCTGCTCGTACGGCACAATATCAAAGCAACCCAAAAGCAAGCATTTACATGAGCACGCTCAGCGAGCCAAAAGGTCTCATGCTCATTGGAAATATGCAGGTGCTGACCGATATGCACCACAAAAAAATGCTCTGGCGGGAGGGATTTGAAAAATACTACCCGGACGGCGTAGATACAGAAAACTACTGCATACTAAAGTTTACTGCGCAACGCGGAGACTTTTGCTATGGTGCGGGTAACATCACTTTTTCAGCAGACGATTTCTAAGCAACTATATTTAGAAAAATCAAATATATCATCACAACACACAGAACATTATATTATTGGAGGAAAATGGACATGAAAAACACAAAGAAAATTACCATATTTGTTTTATCAACACTGCTACTCTGCTCGCTGTTGCTTGGGTGCGTAGTTATTCCCGAGGAGTATACAAAAGGTGTAAGGCCGGACAGCGACTATCCGGATGACGACATGCCGATCATGGACGATGCAATCGTTTATTTCAGCGAAGGCGGCGATGAGGAGATCACAATCAAGTACGGCGTCAGTGACGACCTTGACGACGTTGTCGATTTCTATAAAGACCACTTCGAAGACAACGATATCGTCCTCACCGACGAATCAGACAAAAGCACCAAGTATACCGCCGAAGGTATCTACCAAGATTTCATGTTCGAAATAAGGGTAACCAAACCTTCCGGCGAACACGAGGAAAAACAGTTTGTGACAACTGTGAAAGTTGTAATCGAGTTTGTGGATGTGCCCGAGGCTACTGTTGAGCCCGAGCAAAGCTCGCTGGAGGACGACATCATCGGTTTTTGGAGGCAGGAGAGTTTCGAGGACGCTGACGGCAAAGTTTCAGCTTTAGAGTATGGTATCGCTTATGAGTATTTACCGGACGGCACGCTAAATCTATATATCAACTTTGAGTTTATTACCGCAGTCGAGTGGGCAGTGGTTGACGATTCTTCATTCGTGGTATCGTATGACGACGGCACCGAGGATTTGGTCAACGCTACGTTCGAGCGGAGAAGCGGTCAAGACTACCTAATCTATGTTGATTCTGATGGAACACTAGTCTTTTTCTTAGATACTTTCGAGAATTACGAGGCGGATGGAGACGCGCAGCCTACCCCGCAAAGTTCCGACGAACAGCTTGCCGCCTCTATCGCGGATGTGACTTGGTACTACGTTCACTACAAAGATGTCGATGGTCAAATCGTTTCGACTTATACAGGCGAGCTCATCTACTACTCAGACGGAACGCTCGAGGATACTTTTGATGGCGAAACGCTATACGGAAACTGGTACGTGCAGGATGGCTGGCTATATTGCGACTATTCTGATGACACTTCCTCCAGCTGGGTTGTCGAGTTCAAATTAGAAGGCGGCACCCGCTTCTTATACTATTACAGCTCAGAAGCGCCGGCCTACTGGCTGTACAGCGACGACCCTTCCGGCGAATCCACTGTACCGACATCCCCGACAATATTTACAACCGATGCTGATATAATAACCTTCATAACTGATGTCACGTGGCACGAACTGTACTACCTATATGCAGACGGCAGCACCGAACCGATGACAGAGGTTGCTTTGATATTTAGCCCCGATGGGACTTTCGAAGAAACATTTGACGGTGTGTTCAGCAGGGGTACATGGTATGTTGAAGACGGTTTCCTCTATCTATTTTATACAGAATCAGAGGAGTCATATTATTACCCGGTCTTCATCGAGCAAGACACCGTATCAGAATCCTACTATTTATACTTTGGTGACCTTGAAGAAGGATACGAAGGCTGCAACTGGATATTTACAACATACGAACCATAGACCAATACACCAAAAGGTTATATGACAAGCAGGGCAATCGCTTTCAGATGCCCTGCTTTTTTTCACGATAAATAGGATAAATTAAAGTAAATAAGGCTACATATCGGCAAAGGTGTGATATACTGTTCGCAACAGATTGTCAAACAAACCTACTAATATTGGAGGATATGTTCATGAAACAAACACACAAACTATTATTTCTCTTTATTGTCACACTGCTCCTTAGCTCCATGCTGCTTGGCTGCGCCGCTATCCCCGAAGAGTACACCAAAGGTGTTAAGCTAGACAAAAACTACCCCGATGATGATATGCCCATTATGGATGACGCAATTGTCTATTTCAGCGATGGTGATGACGAGGAAATCACAATCAAATACGGAGTCAGCGATGACCTTGATGACGTGGTCGATTTCTACAAAGACTTTTTTGATGACAACGATATCTCTCTCTCCGACGAGACGGACAAAGACACTAAATATACCGCGCAAGGCTACTTCCAAGATTTCATTTTCGAAATACGGGTGACGCAGCCATCCGGCGAGTACGAAGAGAAACAATTTGTGACAACCGTAAAAGTACAAATCGAATTTGCGGACGAACCTCTCGTCCCTGCAGGGCTTGGGCAAGGCTCTCTCGAAAGCGAGCTGATCGGATTCTGGCGCCAAGAGAGTTCAGACAACGAGGCAGGCTCAACGCAGGACTATGACTTGGGTCTTGCATGCGAATTCACAGCCTCCGATGAACTACTATTCTACGGAGATTTCGAGTACTTGATTACCCTTAAGTGGTCGGTTATAGACGAGACAACCATCCTTATTGTCACCCCGGAAGGACAAGAGGGACAAGTAACAATCACGTTAGAGCAGAGAAGCGGCATTGATTATCTCATTTGGGAGGAACCCACAGGAGTATATGTCTACTTCCGCGACACTTCAGAAGAATTTTCTATGGGCGATAGCGCCGGATCAGCCCCCGGTACTGCTGATGAGCAGCTTACCTCAACCATAGAGGATGTAAACTGGTACTTCGTTTACTTCAGCGATTCCGACGGCGTAGTAACTGATTTCAACACTGCCATATACCTCTACAAATCAGACGGCACCTTTAAAGAAATCTTTGAAGGAGACTCGTATTATGGTACTTGGTATTTGGAAGACGCAAAGGTATGGCTCGATTATGATGATGGTACTCGTTTTGTCTGGGCGGTAGAGTTTAAAACCGAAGGCGGCACAACTTTTATGTACGTGTATAACCCGGATAATCCTGAGTTTTGGGTCTTCAGTGAGGACCCTTCCGATCAAGTTTCCGCAGTACCGACATCTTCAACAACGTTCACATCTGATTCGGATATGACTTCTAATATTGTAAATGGTACATGGTACGACCTGCATTACAAATATCCGGATGGTAGCACCGGCTCCATGAATGAGATCGTTTTATCATTCAGTACTGACGGAGCATTTAGTGAATCAATAAACGGCGAGGAAGGTATCGGTACATGGTATATTGACGGCGGCAATCTCTACTTGACATACACCAATACCGACGAAAAGTACTACTACCCGATTCGCATTGAATATGTCGCAGATTCAGATTCATACCTTCTATATTATGACGACCTGGAAGAAGGATATGAAGGAGGCTACTGGGTTTTTACGACATACGAACCATAGACCGATTAATAAAGACCTACATTCGACAAAGCAGGGCAATCATTTTTAGATGCCCTGCTTTTTTTACATCGCGGCGGATAATCGCCTCAGACAAACCATTTGCGTTAATCACACAAAAAAACCTATAAAAACCCGCAATTTAGAACACCTATTCGCAATTTTATGGTATAATACTCGCATCTATTTGGAAAATATACCAAGAACGCCTACTCGTAACGGGGGATTTGCCAATGAAAAAAGCGCAAAAAGTGTCTCTGCTCATCGCAGCATTACTGCTCATCTCTGTAGTTCTTATTGGATGCAACACCATACCGGGCAAATATACGGACGGAGTGAAACTGACGCGTGATTACCCGGAGGATGACATGCCTTTAGCGGACGATGCGCTCGTTTTCTATTGTGACAAAGACGATAGCCAAATCACCGTAGAATACGGCACGCAGGACGACCTTGATGATATTGCAGACATGTACAAAGACTTCTTTGAAGACAACGCCATTATACCCACAAACGAGACGGACAAAAGCTCCAAATACGCCGCAGAGGGCGACTACAAGGATTTTCATTGGCAAATCAACGCCTCCAACCCTTCCGGTGAGTATGAGGAGCAGCTTTTCATCACCGTTGTCAAGGTCGAAATCGAGTTTAGCGAGCAGGTCGCGGTCACTGACACGCGCACTGCTTCCGAGAAACTCGTCGGGTTTTGGCGGCAGGAAACATTTGATGGCGATGCGGGCCTGGTTTCTGTAATGGAAGTTGGCGCAGCAATCGACTTTCTTGCAGACGGTTCGGTATACAGATACGAGTATTTTAGTTTTTACAGTTTAAGCTCTTGGTCGGTTCTTGATGAGGATACAGTCCAAATAGTAAAAAGCGACGGCAGCAGCAGAGAAGCAAATTACTATTTTGAAGTCAGAGACGGCGTAGACTATTTGGTGTGGGAGGAAAAGGAAGCGACTATGATCTTTTTCAAAGACACCTTTGAAGACTTTAGAATATATGACGAGCAAACGCTGGCTGACGATGACAACCTCTACAACGCAATTGCAGATACCGCTTGGTACTACATCCACTATAATAATGAAGTCGGCGAAATAACAAGCTCATCCACCGGACTCTCAATCTATCATAAAGACGGAACCTTTGAAGACACCTTTGACCGCGTAACCTTTGGTGGGCAATGGTTTGTTCAGTATGGCATCATGACTTGCGATTATGATGACGGTACTTATCAGGATTTTAATATTGGGCTCGATAGCAGATTCGGCATAAACTATTTGTACGTTTACTCTGTGGAAACCTCTGAGTATTGGCTTTATGCCGACCATCCCGGGGGCATTACCATGACAGACAGGACTTGGTATGCCGTAAGTTACGTGCCTAAGAACGGCGATTCCGAGCTATTTGCAGAAGAGGAAACACATGAATACTCGTCCGATTCATCCTATCAGTACGTTTATGCCGATGGCAGCAGCCTAAACGGCACGTGGGATATAGTGGAAGATGAAATCCATTTGCACTACGATGATTCAACTACCTCATTCGCAACATTTGATGTGAAAACCAGTAAGGGCATTAACTATCTAAGAATTGACGACATGAGCGAAGGCAATGAAGGCGCTTATTGGGTATATTCAAGCCCTTCATTCTTTCAGGAAATCGTCACGTATACATCCGACGAGGATATGACCAACGCCGTCGCGGAAAACGAGTGGTTTTCTATGGCCTATATGAATGCAGACGAGAGCCTTGAAGAAGCGCAGGAATGCTACTTAAAGCTGCGTTTTGACGGAACCTTCGTGGAGATCTATAAGGGCGAAGAGGAGACGGGCACCTACTATTTTGAGAACGAGCATATATTCATGCTTTATTATAACGGCGATGAATACAGCTATCCGGTATATATTGAATATCATCTGAGCGATGACGTTTTGCTTCTGTACCTTGGCGACAACATCGAAGGCAACGAAGGATGCTACTTTGTGTTCACCGAATCGGCGGAATAAATAAGGAATTTGCGTCGCTCTTGTCAAAACGAGTTTTATAAGTGCCGCACTTGCTATCCACAATTGGTGTAAACGCCCGTCCCCGCACCGCACAGACAACCAATATAGGAGGTTATAACCCATGAAGCATACACGAAAAATATTACTTCTTATCGCACTATTGCTGCTAATATCGGCAACTCTTCTCGGTTGCAACACCATCCCGGAGGAATATACGGTCGGGGTTAAGCTCGACAGCGATTACCCCGAAGACGATATGCCGATTATTGACGACGCCCTCGTTTACTTCAGCGACAAGGACGCGGACGAAATCACCGTTCGATACGGCACAGGAGAAGACCTCGATGACGTTGCCGACTTCTATAGAGACTTCTTCGAGGAAAACGAAATCGTTTTGGACGACGAGTCTGACAAAAGCTCAAGATACACAGCCAAGGGAAGCCACAGTGACTTCATCTTCAAGCTTCGCGCCTCACAGCCGACCGCAGATGTAGAAGAGCAGTTGTTCAAAACTATCGTTAAAATTGAAATTGAGTTTATCGATGAGCCCATTGTGGTTCCAACGGACGAAAAGCTTATCGGCTTTTGGCGGCAGGAAACCTTTGACGACGGCTCCGGAGAAATGAACACATATGATTTTGGTACAGGTTTCGAGTTTACCGATGACGGAAAGTATAATATATACAGCACTTTTGAGTTTTTTGGAACTGCCGGTTGGTCTGTTGTCAATGAGAATACTTTGCTGATAACATCAATTGGCGGACTTCAACAACGGGTGAATATTGTTTTCGAAGAGAGAGACGGTATCGAGTATTTCGTTATGCTAGACCCAACAGGAACGCTCACTTTCTTCAGAGATTCTTCTGAGGAGTTTGAGCTGTATGATGAAAATGCAAGAGTATTGGACCAACAGTTATCTGATGCCATAGTCGATAAAGCATGGTACTATCTCGGTTATTACGACGAGGATGGTCGAAAGTTTGGAAATGACTTCGGTAGTTTTACCTGCTTTGCAGATTTATCGTTTGTAAACACTATGAACGGTGTCACAGAAACAGGCGGCTGGCACATTGCAAACAGTACAATGTATTTCCATTACCAAAACGAAAGCATCGGTATTCAAGCCTGGACAATAGAGATGACCTCAACCGCTGACGAGACTTATCTACATTTCTATTTTATAAACTCGGATGAGTACTATTATTACGGCGACCGCCCAAAGGCTGTAGATGCTTCTTTGGTAACCGATACAGCATGGTACAGTACTGCTTACATTGATGTGGACGGCTTTGCATCAGCGCCTCCGGATCCCGAATTACTAACTCTAAATCAAGACGGTACCTTTGTTAATGAGTTTCTTTCGGGCAAAATACTTACCGGCACTTGGTATATTTCTGATGGTTTCCTTTACATGGTTTTCGATGATGATAACCTCGGCACAATTTTCTGGCTGATAAGCGTGAGCAAAGATAATTCAGTTGGGGTATTGAAGTTCTTTGATATGAGAGAGGAAAATGCCGGCGCTTACTGGGAATATGTAAATCGACCTATAATCGACGGTTTTGCCACCTTCACATCCGACGACGACATCAAATCTACCATTTTAGATTTAAAATGGAACGAATTATACTATATTTACGCAGACGGCAGTACAGAGGGCCTCGAGGAAAATTCTATGTCTTTCTTCGCTGACAGAACATTTATTGACCATTATGACGGTGCTGACCACAACGGTACTTGGCGCATAGAAGACGGCAACTTGTACATGTATTATACTGAGTACGATGAGGAAACTTACTTTCCTGTTTTCATCGAATACGATGTCGTATCTAGAGTCCTGCTTTTGTACCTTGGAGACCTCGAAGAAGGCTATGAGGACTGCTACTGGGTTTTTAGCACTAATCTGCAGTAATCAAAAATGCAATGCTGTTGCTCATAACAAAAGGGCTGCCAAAACGGTAGCCCTTTTAATATATGCTTGTCGAAAGCACCTAACAACAATTGTCAGAGGTTCAAAACATCCCCTCCGGAAAAGCTGTTTTTTGCTATCGTTTTTTAACTGCCAGAAAATGATATTGACAATTACCTTCCGGATAGTCAATATATCGGTTTTCTAAAATATCAAACTCATAAAGGGCACATTCAATAATGTTCATTAACACTTTCTCTGACTTTGCCGATTTCATTAGAAAATTAACCAGCACTGCGCCCGTTTTCATCTTGTCCAGAATATCAGAAACCAGCTTGCTTTCCTTCGCTTTATCCCGGCTGTAAAAATGCAGCATGCTGTCCATCAATATAATGTCAAACTCGCTCACATCAAAAGTGTATACATCCGCTTGCACAGTTTTTATATACGGGCTACTCGCTTTGATTAGCTTAAGACCCACTTGCGACACATCCACTGCCGTCACATCATACCCCATTTTTGCAAGCGGAGCTGCGTCTCTTCCCTGCCCTGCTCCAAGATCAACCAACGTACCACGCTTTGAATACTGTTCAAAGAAAGCGATTAATTCAGCGTATGGCTTCCCGAAATATTCCTTTTTAACATAATGCTTGTCGTATGCAGCCACTTGCTCCTCCAGTCAAAATACCCTGAAATGCAAAACCGAAAACAAAAAGCGCCCCTCTGCGGACGCTTTGATTTATCAGCTTATTCCAGTCCTGTCATATCGCTCGAATAAAACAGCTTACCGGCCATCGTTGGGATAAAGGTCGAAGGTATCCAAACGCTCACTCCGTACCTAAGCGTAGTCCACAGCACCATAGCGCCGCCTCTGCTTTCTCCGCCGCAGCCGGCAATAACATAATCGGTCTGCATGAATATCGCAGGTCCTATCGTGTTTGCGAAACAGGATGCATTTGTCGTTCTGCTTTCAAAATGCGTCATAGCGCTAAGCTCTACCGATATCGGGTGAAGCTTTGCGCCTTTCCTAAATGCCTGCGCCATATACTCATCCTCACTGGCAAACTCTGATGCGAATTGCGGCTCCCAAAAAGCGATGTTCATCATTCGCCCGATTCCGGTAACCAAAACAACCCTTGCGCCACTTTCCTTTAGCTTGCCTATCTTTTTTGGATACTTAGACAGATTGCTCTGCGTTGCAAAGTTGCGCTGCTCCTCGGGCGGCGCGTTTTCTCCAAGCGGCTCATAAAAATATGTATTCATCAAGCTGGTAAAAGATGTGCTGAAATTCGAGTTTACAGTATTTCCGTCCTTGTCACTCCATTCATAAGAGTTAAAGCAATGCACATGGTTGCAGTCAATATCCCACACCTTCAAAAAATACACAGCCCAGCTAAACATCCCCTTTGGATACACGGGCAAAAGCAAAACAAGCTCATATCCGAGCATCTTTGCTTTTCTGATCTCGTTTGCAATCTCGTGCCCTTTTTTCATCTCCAGCACTTGCTTATCCTCGCAACAAACCGCCTCAAATTGCGGGTTCCAGAATGGTTGCCGCTCCTCAACATGATCCGGCGAGTTTGCACAGCACTTGTCGATGCGTTTCATGTCCCATCCTGTGGGATAAAACCCAAGAAGCAAGGATTGCTCCACCGTGTCCAGAAAATTCATAGTATACTCCCTCGTTGTAATTGTCTTTCAATTATTATATCATTTATTTGGGCTCCTGTGAACGCGCCAAAAAAAATATCAATTTTATATGTTTTTACGGTATGAATTTTATGCATTATCGTTTATAATAGTTAGTGTAGAGGCACATTCGATGACATATTTTGAATACTATTGGTAGTAGCAGGAAATATTTAAAGGCGGTTTGTTTTGGAACAACTTTGGGATTCAATCAAAAACAGTATACTCGACTTTGGCATCCTTGACATCATCGACATCGTTTTGTTGGCGCTCGTAATCTACTGGATACTAAAACTAACATCAAAAACCCGTGCAATGCAGGTCCTAAAAGGTCTTGGATTGATATTACTCGCCGCATGGGTTACTGAATTTCTTGGTCTTGTCGGCATCAGATGGCTGCTAAACTACGTGCTGACAGCCGGTGCGGTTCTTATCGTAATACTGTTCCAGCCCGAGCTTCGGCGTGCGCTTGCAAAGCTTGGCAGAGGGCGGATTGATTTGTCTTCCTCCCGAGCGACATCTGCGCAGGACATTGTCGACGCGCTGCTGCGTGCAGTACTCAACATGTCAAAAAAACGCGTGGGCGCGCTCATCGTGTTCGAGCGTAAAACGGGTCTAAAGGAAGTCATCGAGAGCGGCACGCGTATCGGCGCAGGCATCACAAGCGAACTTCTTGAAAACCTCTTCTTTGCCGGGGCGCCTCTTCACGACGGCGCTGTGATAATTCGCGAGCGATCGATTGAAGCTGCAGGCTGTTTTCTTCCGCTCAGCGACAACAAACAAATTGGGCAGGAGCTTGGTACCCGTCACAGAGCAGCGCTTGGCGTTTCCGAAGTCTCGGACAGCTTAACGCTGATTATCTCAGAGGAAACCGGCGTTATTTCACTGGCAGAAGACGGCAAACTCATCAGGTATCTGGACAGCAAAGCCATCAAGGACATGCTTGAGGACCTATACGTGGTAAAACAAACATCAAAGTCACGCGGACTAAAACAAAAGCGGAAGGAGCGTGATGCAAAATGAAAAGATTTTTTGGTGCCGTTTGGCGTATGCTAAAAAGCAACTGGCTGCTTAAAATCATGGCACTGTTATTCGCCATTATACTTTGGAGCTACGTTCTTGGCGTAACAAACCCTGTGAGAGAACGCGTGATAGAAGACGTTACCGTCAGGTACACCAACGTAGAGGATTTAGAAACCAAAGGTCTAACAATATCCGGCAGCCTGTCGGAGATTCTCGACAGCGTTAACGTGAGAGTCGCAGTGAACCAAAGCGACCTAAAATATCTTAATAATAAAAATATCTTTGCCTATATCGACTTGTCTGCAATCAACGGAGTTGGCGAGCACACTATAAACATCACGGCAAGCTCTTCCTACGGCGAAGTGATTAGCATTAGTCCATCCGAAGTCACATTGTTTATCGACAACCTTGTCAGTCGAACAATCCCGGTAACGGTGCAAACCACAGGCAGCGTAGCCGCGGGTTATTTTGCGAACGACCCGATAATCACGCCCGGCGTCGTGCCTATAGACGGCGCACGTGTCGACGTAGAAAAGGTTGTAAGCTCTGTATGCTATATTGACCTTGATGGTTTAAGCGAAGGCTTTAGCAAAAGCGTAGAAGTTGTTCTTCTCGACATCGACGGCAACGCGCTGGACCACAACTTGTTCAAGGGAAGCGTGCCTTCCGTAATAGTCGACCTTAGTATTCTGGCAATGAAAACTGTACCTATTGACACAAGCGGTATGCTGCTTGGCGTGGACGAGCTTGCGCCGGGTTACGAGCTGTCCGACATCACTATCGAGCCGCAATCTGTCGAGATTTTGGGTGAAAAATCCGTATTGGACGCGATTAGCTCTATCGAGCTTATGTCGTTCAGCGTAAGCGGAGCGTACGAGGACATCGTCACGCTTCTCAGCTATAAGCTGCCCGATGGTGTAAGCCTGCTTGGCGAGGGTCAAGTTCAAGTGTATATCAGTGTCAAAGAAATCATCGAAGTAAAAGAGTATGAGAATATCACTATTCAAGCAAAGAATCTGCAAAGCGGAATGAGCGCAACGTTCGAGCAGACAAGCCTGGACGTAACTGTTATCGCCGGCATAAACCAACTTGCGCTGCTGTTCAAAGAAGACATCGTGCCCTATGTGGACCTCGACGGTTTGGATATTGGCACATATACGATAATCGTTAAGTTTGACATGCCCGAAGGTTTCTTGGACGAGAACGTCTCGTCTGCAACAACCCAAGTAACCGTAACGATATCAAAGTAATTAAGTAACGACGAAGATAAACAACTAAGACGGCTGATGTGCATTTGCTTGCTGATGTCGTCTTTTTCTCTAGTGAAAGGTGCCGCCCATGTCAATCGTTGTACGCGATATAAAAATACCGCTTACCGCCGCAGAGCCGGACTTGAAACCTGCTGTGGCAAAAAAGCTCGGGCTTAACGAAGGCGAGATAGACACTCTGCGCATAAAAAAACAATCCATTGATTCACGAAAAAAAGACATTATGTACGTGTATACGCTGCACGTATCCCTTATTGATAAAGACAAACAGCATTTGCTGGAAAACACTATCGGAAAAGCACCTGAGTACAAGCAAATCGATATCGTATACGGCGCGCAAGAAACCGAGCAGGTTGTTATCATCGGTGCAGGTCCATGCGGTCTTTTTGCCGCATTAACGCTTGCAAAGCACGGGTATCGACCGCTTCTGCTGGATCGCGGAGCTGACATGCCCGCGCGCACAAAAGACGTTGCTCTTCTCAGCTCAAGGGGCATACTCAACGAGGAGAGCAATATTTGCTTTGGAGCAGGCGGCGCAGGCGCGTTCAGCGACGGCAAATTAACTACAAGAATCAAAGACCCGCGCGCAGACCATGTGCTTCAAACGCTTACGCAGTTTGGTGCTCCCGGCGAAATCCTCTACATCGCAAAACCGCACACCGGCACAGAGTACATCCGCAAAGCGGTTTCGGGCATGCTCACAAAAATTGCGGAGCTTGGCGGCAGCGTGCAGTTCGAAAGCAAGCTGACCGCACTCAAAACGCGGGGCGACAGTTTAACCGGCATCACGTACACGCAAAATGGACAGAGCCATAGCGTCGACACAAGCGCAGTCATTCTCGCGATTGGACACAGCGCCAGAGACACCTATCAAATGCTGCACCGCACAGGCGCTGCCATGATACCAAAACCGTTCGCAGTCGGGCTGCGTATCGAGCACGAGCGCGAGTTTATAGATGAGGCACAGTACGGCGAAAGTCATGCCATG
>Ga0233437_1005803_pt1 | contig 13096 bp, 10 predicted proteins | sample SI_122_August201_FD_182714 | JGI IMG/M metagenome (GOLD analysis project Ga0233437, IMG submission 182714) | Seawater microbial communities from Saanich Inlet, British Columbia, Canada - SI_122_August2016_200_MG | ecosystem: Environmental > Aquatic > Marine > Inlet | place: Canada: British... | reverse complement strand
ACTTACTCTCCTTGCCTAAGAAAAAAAACAACCACGGACCACACGGAAAACTGCTCACTCTACACATTCAGACAAGTTTATTGCCAACATTGTGCAGGGAACCCGCATCAGGGACTATTAATGAACTTGAATTTCGTGCCTTTACAATCAAAGTACTATCAAATGTCATCTCGACGAAGAATGAGGAGAGACCTTTCATCGAAATGACTGGTGTAAGTTCATTGCTAACACTTAACTGCAAATCCAGTGTCCAGGGAACCGCTTTGGGATGACAATGGCAGGATTATCAGTGGGATATTAGGTCAATCAGAAAAATTCTTTGCAGTAATTATCGGTAGAATTTTATTTTGGGGTTTAAATATAATTTTTCAATAGAATTTATGATATTAGGAAAAAAGAGAAGCCAATAACTTCAAAAGCTCCCCTTTAATTATCATAGTATAACCTTAACTAAATCAGGTTTATACCTTACCAGACTTCCGGATAAGCGACTTCGACAAAGGCATTTTCCATTTTGGATTTATGGTCTTTTTCCATGGTTGCTAGGCTGTTGAATACAGCTTTTAATTCAGTATCATCAGTATCATTGGCAAGTTTTTGGTATTTTATCATTGCCATTTCTTCAGTTTTCATTGCAAGACCGATGGCATCTTTGAGATCCATATCATCCGTCACCTCAGGCAGCTGTATTGTTTCTGAGACTTTATACTCGGGTGCATCGTTAAATGATGCAGTGTCAATCTTGCCAGCTGCTAAAAGTTCAGCTAAAATTTTCTCATGATTTTCTTCTTCCTTGGAAAATCCAAGAAAAAGTTCCTGAAGATAGCTGTCTTTAATTCTTTTTGAAATCTTTAGGTAAAACTCTTTAGCTTCAGTCTCCCCTGCTATCGCCTTTTTGATAGCTGTTTTATATTGTTCTGCATCCATGTCAGTCTCTTTTTTGGTTTCATAAATAATTAAATAAAAAATGATAATTAAATAATAAGAGTACATTTTTTCAAAGTCAAAATATTTCCTCAAATTTTACTGATTCTCAAAGTTGGAGTAATTCTCCGGGTTTTATTATTCTTTTAACTGCTACTCATTTTATTTGAGACGATTATGTCCTTTTCTTCATAAACCTGTTTCTAAAAGCGGATAAAAAAGATTTGCCTCAATCAGTACAAAAAGCTAAATTAATGTTTGAGTGTCAAAAACACTCGTTTTTTTCGGTTAAGACAAAAATGTTTATCTCTCAACCCGCTAAATAGTGGGTTAACACTACATTGAATCTGTTAAATCAACTTTAATCACTTTAAATCCCCCTAATGATAGGTACTTTTTATGAAAACAAGAGCGGCAGTTGCATGGGAAGCAGGAAAACCTTTAGTAGTTGAAGAAATCGAACTGGATGGGCCTAAAAAAGGAGAAGTACTCATTCGCGTCGTGGCCACAGGGGTTTGCCATACGGATGCCTTTACCTTATCGGGCAGTGATCCTGAAGGGATATTCCCCACCGTTTTAGGGCATGAAGGCGGTGCTATTGTTGAGGAAATTGGTGAGGGAGTCACATCTGTTCAAATCGGAGATCATGTCATTCCTTTATATACACCTGAATGCGGTGAATGCAAATTTTGTAAATCCGGAAAAACAAATCTGTGTCAGGCCATTCGATCAACGCAAGGCCAGGGATTAATGCCCGATGGAACGTCCCGATTTTCAAAAGGAGGGAAACCGATTTACCATTACATGGGAACTTCAACATTTTCAGAATATACAGTACTACCTGAAATTTCTCTGGCTAAAATCAGCAAGGAAGCCCCACTGGACAAAGTATGTTTGTTGGGTTGTGGTATTACAACTGGCATCGGGGCAGTCTTAAATACGGCTAAAGTAGAGGCTGGTTCAACAGTGGCTGTATTCGGATTGGGTGGGATCGGGCTTAGTGTGATCCAGGGAGCCGTAATGGCAAAGGCTTCTCGCATTGTGGTGATTGATATTAATCCTGATAAGTTTGAAATGGCTAAAATGCTCGGGGCCACCGATTTAGTCAATCCCAAGGATTATGATATGCCAATTCAGGATGTCGTCGTTGAGCTAACAGATGGTGGCGTTGACTATTCCTTCGAATGTGTTGGAAATGTTGGCCTGATGCGATCAGCCCTGGAATGCTGCCATAAAGGTTGGGGAGAATCTATCATTATAGGTGTTGCCGGAGCCGGAGAAGAAATCGCGACCCGTCCCTTCCAATTAGTAACCGGTAGGGTATGGAGAGGGAGCGCTTTTGGAGGTGTTAAAGGCAGAACACAACTTCCTGAATATGTTGAACAATACATGAGGGGAGAAATTAAAGTTGATGAAATGGTAACACACTCAATGCCCCTGGATGACATTAATAAAGCCTTCGATCTAATGCAACAGGGTAAAAGCATTCGATCAGTAATCATTTTTTAACCATTCATTAACGCTAACTCTAATTAAAACATATTTTATGTCCATTGAAGAACTTAAACAGATTGGCCGTTGTAAATCATTTGGGGGATGGATCGAAACTTATACGCACTTTTCGAAAAAGTGCAATTGTACCATGCGATTTTCCTTGTATCTTCCCCCCCAAATGGAATCTGGAAAGTCACTGATTCCTGCACTCTATTGGTTATCAGGTCTCACCTGTACAGATGAGAATTTTATCAATAAATCAGGTGCGATGCAGTATGCCGCTAAGCATGGGATTGCGTTGATCGTACCTGATACCAGCCCCAGGGGAGATGATGTGCCTGATGATCCCAACCAGGATTGGGATTTTGGCTTGGGGGCCGGTTTTTATGTCAACGCAACGGAAACTCCCTGGTCCAAACACTATCAGATGTACGATTATATTGTGAATGAATTACCAGAACTGATTCAATCCCGTTTCGAGAAGATTGATCCTAAAAGAAAATCGATTTTCGGGCATTCCATGGGTGGACATGGTGCCATTATGATTGCTTTAAAAAATCCAGGTGCTTATCAATCCGTATCTGCCTTTTCCCCCATTGTTTCTCCAGGTAGTTGCCCTTGGGGCGAAAAAGCATTCTCCAATTATTTGGGGAGTGATCCCCTTAAATGGCAAACCTATGACAGTTGCCAATTAATCCAAAGTCAACCTAAGGAAAGGCTACCTTTATTGATTGATCAGGGACAGAATGATGGTTTTTTGAAAATTCAATTACAGCTTGAAAAAATCCAGGCTGCCTGCCAGGAAGCAGGACACCCCTTAACACTACGGTATCATGCAGGATATGATCATAGCTATTTTTTCATCTCCAGTTTTATTGGAGAACATATCAGCTATCATGCACAGGCCCTAAACATTAACTAATTGAAATCTGCCCCCTAAGGAGTTGCAAACATCTTATCGGACGCCGGCTTGAACACTGTCAATAAACTTGAGTTTTGTGCCTTTAAAATCAAACTGTTACCAATTGTCATCTCGACGAAGTATGAGGAGAGATCTTTTTTATCTCAATTAATAAGATTTCTCCTCGCGTGCTCGTCGAAATGACAGGACCAAGTTCATTGCAAACATTTTGTCAGGAACCGGTTTGAGTAACTCAGGATGATAAATATGGTTTCAGAACCTGCAGACAACCGAGCTGTTTAAACGTCACCATTAATTAATGCAGCGACTTTTTTCAAGCGCGCAAATTCAGTTTCCACCGGAACATGATCTGCAATCCCAATGATTGTGCGTTGATCTGGCCCGGCCGACGTCATTGCTTCCTCAATTGCTTTTTCTAAGAAGGTCTCATCATGGGTACTCACCAGATAGTCTTGTGTAATCCCCCCCCATAAGGTTAACCCTGGTCCAGCGATTTCTCTGGCTTCTGCCAGTGTTGCATTACTTTGTGGGGGTCCCGATACACCAAGTACACCGTCAATACCGGCTTCGGCGAACAAGGGTAAAATATGCTTACAATTGCCACCGACATGAACCAGTAATTTCTTATCATGATCATGCAGTACTTTAGCTATTTCCTGATAGCTTTCCAAAAAATGATCTTTAAACACCTTAGGGGAAATATACTGGCCATCCAAATTATCTGGTGCCAGAATTATTGAAGTCGGCAAGCTGGCAATGTCATGGATATATTTTTGTCGTTTCTTTTCAAAGATTGTTAACATTTCTGTCAAGCGTTCTTTCCCTGCTCCCAATAGCAACATAAATCCTTCACTAAAACCGATGACAGTATGTAACATGTCGGCATAGGCACTCATGGGAAGTTTAGCAACATCAATAATCTCAGGATTATTGGGTTCAAATCCAGAGATTTTACTATCCATTTGATATGTTTTGGCATTTATCAGAATTTCTGCAGCATCCAGATCCTCCACTTTTTTAACCGGATACTCTGATTGCCACCAATCTCCATCAACCCCAAGAGACCACTTTTCTGTCAGCGTACCAGCAGAGGTATGATATTCAATGGTTCTTACTTGATCCACTTCTTCTCTGGTCACTTCAATTCCCTGGAATTCAAGCTGCCAGGGAGTTACTACTACCCAGGGCGGACAATTCAGTTCCCGCGCAATTTCTACCAGAGAGCTTTTTTCCAGTCCCGGTGGCAAAGTTCCTCTTGCGGTGTGCCATCGATACCATAAATCTATATCCGGCATAAACAGTGGCTGCTTTGCCCCATTGTCTCCAAATCGTGATAAAATATTATTTTTATAATCCATCCACTATCTCCCGATATTATAGCAGTTTACATTCATATGATGATTTTAAATTTTGATAAACGTTTTTATTATTTGAAAATTTTAACAAGATTAGAATAGTCCTCTTATGATTGTCAAATATTAAAATCGCTAATCATACTATCACCATCTTTGCGAATTCAATTCAGTTTATTAAACTTGACTCACTCTTTCCAAAAAGTTTAAATGGACCTTCCAATTATTCCAAAATCAAAGGTACTTTATTTATTAAACCCGGATAATATTCAGAAACCCATCATTTAAGGTAAATGCCGAATGCCGGTTGCTCCAAAGGATGAGAAAAAACCTTACTACAAAATTGCTTCTCTGGAAAAGGGACTTAAAATCATTGAATTACTTTCTGACAACGGATCTCTATCAGTCTCTGAGGTCGCCAAACGATTAAATCAAAATCGAAGTGCCAGTCATCGGTTTTTAGCAACGCTGAAAGAATTGGGTTACGTTATCCAGGATTCAAACGCCCGATATAAGTTATCATTGAAAATGTTTGAGTTGGGAAATAAAATTTCTGATGTGAAAGCTATTCGCTCTATATCCCGTCCTTATATGCACGAACTGGTAACTAAATATCATGAAACCGTTAATTTAGGTCATCTTGAGTATACAGATGTAACAACGATAGAAACAGTTTCCAGTAAAGAGGCCATCAAGTTTGATTCAGTCATTGGAGAACGTTCTCCAGCCCATACACTGGCCATGGGAAAAGCAATGATGGCCTATATGTCACAGGAAGAGAAGAATCGTTGTCTCGATAACATCAAATTTCTGGCACTAACGAAAAAAACCATTACCAGTAGAGCAAAATTTGAAAAAGAATTAAACATCGTCCACGGTCAGGGATACGCGATTGATGATGAAGAATGGGCCATCGGTTTGCGATGTGTCGCAACACCCATTTTTAATTTTGAGGCTCATTCTGATTATGCAATCAGTATTTCCGGCCCTTTACAACGGATGACAAGTGAAAAAATACATCTCATCTGTGAGGACCTGAAACACATTTGCCAACTCATTTCAAAAAAACTACAACCTGCTCGATAGTTGTTCCCTCCCCTCTCAGCATGTCACACTGATTCCCAATGGTTTCTATCGCTGATCAAATTTTGTCCATTGAGCGACATTCAATCTCAAATTATCCTTGACAAGGACAGCCCCAAATAGATATTTTTGTCACGTATAATAAACATATGTCACACATAGTGAACATATTGATTTAAAATCCACTCAAAAGCTTATAAAAATGTAAACAAAGCCAAGATAAAAATAGAAATGACAACATTATTTCCTAAAATGATTCGTATTCAACAGTCTTTCAAGTCCTTCGAAGTTGATGATGTTGCGGCTTCCATCTGCGCGAAAATTGAAAATTTGAGCCTTCAACAACACATAATTCCTGGTCAGACTGTAGCGATTGCTTGCAGTAGCAGAGGGATTAGTAATTATGAAACGATTGTTAGAACTGTAGTAAAATCACTTCGAAAAATGCAAGTGAATCTCTTCATCATTCCGGCCATGGGAAGTCATGGCGCAGCTACCGCTGAAGGACAACAACGTGTTTTAGAGCATTTAGGGATTACAGAAGCAGCCGTTGGGGCACCAGTCCGATCTTCTTTAGAAGTCGATCAAATTGGAATTACTGAACAAGGAGTCCCTGTTTTTCTTGACCGCCTGGCCCACCAGGCCGATCATCTGGTGTTGATAAACCGCATTAAAAAACACACTGAATTTGAACATAAGTTTGAAAGTGGCCTTTTAAAACTGATGGCCATCGGATTAGGGAAACAGAAAGGGGCAGCTATCTATCACCAGGCAATGTTAAGCTATGGATACCCGGATATTATTTCATCTGTTGCGGACCAGGTGATGGCAAAAACCAACATATTATTTGGGGTTGGTATTGTGGAAAATGCTCATGGGAAAACGGCTAAAATCGGTATCTGCACTAAAGACGCCATTGTGCAACAGGACATAAATCTGCTGATACTAGCCAAAGAACTGGCACCAGCACTGCCCTTTGAAGAGGTGGATATTCTGATCATCGATGAAATGGGTAAAGAGATCAGCGGAACCGGTTTCGACTTTAAAGTAGTGGGACGCATAGGGATGCCTTTAGTATCACATGATCCTGAATTTCCAAAAATAAAACGGATACTGGTATGTGACCTAACAGCTGCGTCAGAAGGTAATGCGACCGGTGTTGGTATTGCAGATTTTATTACACAGCGCCTGTACGACAAGATCGACAGAGAAGCTCTGGATATGAACTCAATAACAGGTGTTAGTCCTGAACCGGGAAAAATTCCACTGACACTGAAAAACGATCACTATGCCATCGAAATCGCTATTCGGTGTGTGGGATTGATCCCCATAAAAGAGTTAAAGATCATGCGGATTAAAAACACGGCTCAATTAAATGAAATTGAAGTCTCTGAAGCTTATACTCAGGCACTAAAAGATCGACCTGATCTTAAAATTATTAATAAAGCGTATGATTTGAAATTTGATCAGGATGGAACGTTATCAACTTTTTAATTATGGAATCAAATCTACAAACGTCTAAATAAATGGTATTTTTATGATTTTGAAGCCAAAACTATCAATGCTCGGCCGGACAGATATGGAAAAGATTCATGAAGCCACCTTAAAAATCTTAGCGGATACGGGTGTTGCATTTCAGTCCGAAGCAGCCCTGGATTATTTTAGGCAGCATGGATTCACGATTGAGAACGAAACTGTTTTTTTTAAACCAAATCAAGTACAAACAGCTCTGGAACAATGCCCTGAACAATTCACTTTTTCAGCCCGCAATCCTGAAAACACTTTGATCATCGGTGATAAAAATCCAAGCATTCAACCGGCATCCGGTTGTGTCTATATTATGGCTGGGATTACAGCTCCTCTGGACTTGATGGGGACCGCATTAATGCAAAATGCGGAAATGCTGGCATGTACGGTTTTAATCCAATTGATTAATCCCGGCTTACCTGTTGTTTATAGCCCGGCCTCGGTGGTTGGGAACATGAAACGTGCCAGCTTCTGCACCGGATCACCGGAAAGTATGTTGATCAACCTGATCAATTTGCATTTAAGCCGGGAATTCTACCATATTCCTACGCGCTCATTAACAGGGGCCACAGATGCTAAAATTCCAGATTTCCAGGCAGGTGCCGAAAGCATGCAAAACTTAATGCTATCTATGCTGGGGGGATCTGAAATTATTAATGAAGCCCTTGGAACCCTGGAATCATATATGACCCTGAGTTTTGAAAAGTACCTCCTGGATGAAGAAAATATTCGCCGCCTGCTGCGAATTCAAAATGGGCTTTCCCTGACAAATGTTGATAGGAACTTAAATTTAATCAATGAAATTGGCATTAAGGGAGACTACCTGACACATGCCAGTACCTTCAATAAATTCAGAGAACTGTGGCAACCGACACTTTCTAATTGGGACTCATACGACCAGTGGACCCAAAATGAAAATAATGATCTGATGATCCTGGCACAAAAAAGAGTTAAAGCATTAATTAATGAAGCTCCTGAAACTTTGCTGAGTCCCTCCCTGGATCAGGAATTGATTCAGTATATGAATAATGCTGGTGCTTTTAGTTAAAACCACTAAAGCGCAACCTTAAATATAAGAGCCATTGTGAGGAAAAATGATTTCGAAAGAAAGAGTAATGGCCGCATTGGTTTGGCAGTTCCCTGAACACTGAATTTGCGATACTTTGAGCAAAGAACGAAGGGTAAAATTAATTGTATGCTTCGACTTCGCTCAGCATACAGACAGGGCAGTGAAATTGAAAATGGCTATAGTTCCAAAATCAATACTATTATGAATAACCACTAAGGTAAATTAAAATGTTAAAAAGTCAAAAAAGCCGGGATCTAAATCCGGAACTCGATCCAATGTTGTTGGGAACCGGTTGGACAATATCAGATCTGGATAAACCACAAATTTTGTTAGAGAGTGCCTATGGAGACAGCCATCCCGGGAGTAAGCATCTTAATCAATTGGTAGAAGAAGCAAAAATCGGCGTGTATAAAGCCGGTGGAAAGCCAGCCTCTTATACGGTGACTGATATTTGCGATGGTGTGGCCAGTGGCCACAGTGGCATTAATTTCTCTCTGGTCTCCAGAGACATCATGGCAGCCATGATAGAAATCCATGCCAGCTCACTTCCCTATGACGGAATGATTACCTTTGCATCCTGTGATAAGTCTTTACCAGCGCATTTGATGGCTATCGCCAAACAAAATATTCCCGCTATTCATTTTTGTGGCGGTTCTATGATGCCGGGTCCTGGCTTTACAACTGCGGTCAAATGTTACGAAACCCGTGAGCAAGTAAAAGGCGGTCATATGACCACCAAAGAAGAGAACTTTTACAAGATCAATGCCTGTGGTTCACATGGTGCCTGTCAGTACATGGGAACTGCCAGCACCATGCAAATAATGGCCGAAGCCTTAGGATTAAGTTTACCAGGAAACGCCTTAATGCCAGCCTGGTCTAACTTAATCAGGCATTATGCGGACTCAGCAGGTAGTCAATTAATGAATTTATTGAAAAAAAATATTACACCCAAAGATATTCTAAGCAAAAAATCCTTTGAAAATGCCATCATGTTGCACTCTGCGGTAATGGGATCAACCAATGCACTCCTTCACCTTCCAGCCATAGCAAACCTGGCGGGGATTAAAATAACCCCGGAAGATTTTGATCGAATCCATCGCAAAATTCCGGTTCTGGTAAGTCTTCAAACCAGCGGAAAATGGCCAACACAAATTCTCTGGTTAGCCGGTGGGGTGCCCAAAATCATGGAGAAATTGAGACACCATTTACATCTTGATGTTTTAACCGTGACAGGCCGTACTCTGGGTGAGAATCTGGAACAGCTGAAAAACAGTGGTGAAATGGATCGTAATATTGACTATTTAAAAAATTATGGCCTTCATCCTGATGAAGTGATACAGTCTCTCGATAACCCTTATAATCAGGATGGTGGGCTTGCCATATTAACCGGTAATCTGGCGCCCAATGGGGCGGTTGTTAAACATGCGGCCATGGATCCCCGGATGCATCATCATATTGGTCCTGCCAGACCTTTTAATTCGGAGAAAGAAGCTATAAAAGCCATTAGTGAAGGCCGTATTAATCCAGGAGACGTTATTGTTATCCGCTATGAAGGCCCAAAAGCATCAGGGATGCCGGAAATGTTTAAAACCACTGAGATATTAATCAACCACCCAACATTAAATTCAACAGTGGCATTGGTTACTGATGGTCGTTTTTCCGGTGCTACCAGGGGACCGGCTGTTGGTCATGTTTCTCCGGAGGCTGCTATTGGAGGCCCCATTAGTATGATTGAAGATCAGGATTTAATTGAGATTGATATTGCGCAACGTGGTCTCCGTATCGTCGGTATCAATACTGAAAAAAAGACCGAAAGTGACATAGAATCCATCCTGATGGTTCGGAAAAAATCCCTAAAAAAGTTTCAAAATAAGCATTCAGGTATTATCGGCCTATTTTCAAAAATGGTCGGTGATACCTCAAAGGGCGCTTCAATGTTCTCATTTTAACAGACAGTTCCATTCCGGATACCAGAAAGTACTCAAGTCGCAAGTAGTTTCTGGATGAAGTGAGTGAACCCCTATGATCACACAGAAGAAAACATATTGAATCAAAATATAAAAAATAGTGGTAACTATTCAGCTCTTTTAAATTTTTCTTTAAAAAGACTCTGTACACTGAGCGAAGTCGAAGTGTTTTTGACCAATACCTCGTTCTTTGCTCAGAGAATCGCAAATTCAGTGCTCGGTAAACAGGAACATGGTTTAAGAGCAGTGATTCAAGAGTTAACTGAATAGTTACAAAAATAGTTAATCAAATTTTTTCAGGTGCATTTATACTTAAAAACAAAACCAATCATTTAGGAGAACCGGATGAAGAAAATAACGGGCGGGCAAGCAGTGGTTGAAGCACTGGAACTTTTAAAAATAAGTACCATCTTTGGAATGCCAGGACAACACAACCTAGCGATATATAAAGCACTTGTGGGCAGCTGCCTCAAGCATGTCTCCATCCGGCATGAACAAGGTGCAGGGTTTATGGCTGATGGTTTTGCCAGAACCAGCGGTAAGATCGCAGTCGCAATGGTGATTTCAGGACCAGGACTAACTAATATTCTTACTGCTATGGGAGAAGCTTATCATGAAGCAATTCCGATGTTAGTTATTTCCACCAATAATCCTACCCGATATTTGGAAAGCCATACGGGTATGCTTCACGAACTTTCCCAAAGCAATACCATGGTGAGGTCTGTTGCCAAAGAAAGTCGACGGGTGTCCAATATTGAAGCCATCATTCTTCAAATTATTGAGGCATATCATTTGACTCAGGAAGGACGACCTGGTCCGGTACATGTTGAAATACCATTGGACTTACTGGAAAATGAATTCGTCAGACCGAATCTTAAAAAAATAATGGAAATGATTACTGCTCAGCGCAAGCCAAAAATATCAAAAGGCCTACCAGGTTTTAAAGCAGCCGTTCAAAAATTAAAAACCGCCCGGAAGCCTTTTATAATAGTAGGTGGTGGTGCCTGGCAAGCCGGAGAGAATATTACGCGACTGGCTGAGGTTCTGGCGGCTCCTATTTTACTGACCCATGCCGCAAAAGGAACCATTAATGATGACCACCCGCTTTGCTTAAGCGCGCGTCACCATTTTCCTGCTGTGCAAAATTACCTGAATGAGGCAGACGTTGTTTTAGCCTTCGGAACTGAGCTAGGAGAAGATGTTTATTGCAATCCTATCTCCATCAAAGGTTATGTCATACAGATTGATCTGGATGAAGCGGCTTTTGAAAAAAACCAAAAAGCGGATATTTGCCTGACGGCAGATGCCAGTCAGACAGCGATGCTATTAAATGAACAAATTCAAATTCGATCAGATCAATCGAAATCGACTCATCAGAAGATTAGAGACATCAAAAAAAAAGCTGTTCAGGAATTACCTTTGATTTTTCAATATAAAGATCTGAATAAGATATTAAACTTACTGAAAGAAGTCCGACAGGCATTACCACAGGATGCAATCCTGGTTACCGATTCAACCAAGCCTGCTTATGTGGGCTTTAGCGAATTCCCTTCCTACATCCCTCGCAGCTTTCTATTTCCTTGTGGTTACGGAACTCTGGGCATGGCATTACCAGCTGCAGTGGGAGCTAAACTATCCAACCCAAAAAGAGCAGTTTGTGTCTTGGCCGGTGATGGCGGGTTTCAATTCACCATGGCCGAATTGGGAACCGCCTGTCAGGAAAAACTGAACATCCCTATTATCATTTACAACAATCATGGTCTGGGAGAAATAAAGGAATATGAACAGGAAAGTAATTTTGAGAGCTTCATTGGTGTGTTTTTTAAAAATCCAGAATTTGAATCCCTGGCAGCAGCCTATAAAATACCTTACTACCGGGTTCAAAAAAAAGGAGATCTCCAAAAAGCCTTGACTGACTCACTTAAATTATCAGGACCTTCACTCATTGAAATTAATGTTAAATAAATTCAGATCCAGTGCCCAGGGGATCTTTAAGCCGGTAATCTTATTAACCCGTAAAATCCAGGCACAGGTATCGGTATACCCGGATTTCACGAATGTTTCTTTACCCAATGCATCACTGGTAAAGGAAAATAGTAACACATGTTTTAAAAACCAGATTATTACTATTAGCCGGCATCACTGGAATTCACCCACAAGTTGATATTACCTTCCAAAGCAAATTTATCAATTTCTTTAATTTCTTCCGTGGAAAAATCCAGTTTATTAAGCGCTTCAACATTTTGTTCAATCTGTTCCACACTACTGGCACCAATTAAAACGGATGTTACTTCAGGATGATTCAAATTCCAGGCAAGTGCCATTTGCGCCAGACTTTGTCCTCTACGCTGAGCAATCTGGTTTAAACTTCTGATATTCGAGAGATTATTTTCTGTCAGCAAATTTTTACTAAGGGCCGTATCACTTTTGCCTGCTCTGGAATTTTCTGGAACCTCACCAAGATATCGATCACTAAGCATACCCTGGGCCAGAGGAGAAAAGGTAATACACCCAACACCTTCTTTATCAAGGGTACCCAAAAGCTCGTCTTCAACCCACCGATTTAACATCGAGTAAGAAGGTTGATGAATCAGCATGGGAGTTCCCATTTTTCTTAGAATCTCAACGGCCTCGGCGGTTTTTTTAGCCGAGTAAGAGGAAATTCCTGCATAAAGCGCTTTGCCTTGTTTGACTGCAGAATCAAGCGCCCCCATCGTTTCTTCCAGGGGGGTATCCGGATCAAAGCGATGGCTGTATA
>Ga0233437_1005800_pt1 | contig 13101 bp, 13 predicted proteins | sample SI_122_August201_FD_182714 | JGI IMG/M metagenome (GOLD analysis project Ga0233437, IMG submission 182714) | Seawater microbial communities from Saanich Inlet, British Columbia, Canada - SI_122_August2016_200_MG | ecosystem: Environmental > Aquatic > Marine > Inlet | place: Canada: British... | reverse complement strand
TACTCCAACACCTAATGCATTATCTAACCATAGCTCAACACCACTCCCATCCTGTGTACAAATAACAAGAGAGAAAGGTGATTTGTACGCCCACCGATAAATCCGATGAATCATGCTAACAGGTGTTAATGTTTGTCGCATAAATGGATAGACGCCCATAGCGCGAAAAACTACAGGAATACAATGTTGACAACGAGCCAAAATTGCTGCAAGGATAATATTAGCATGATCACAGTAAATAACATCTGGTTTAAATCTTAAAATCTCAAGGATAATAACAAACATCTGACGAATTTCGCGTAAAAACATTGCAAGTTTTCTTGCTATCCACTTAGGAAAAAAATTTATGCCAGACAAGACACGTATTGACTGATCCAACCCAGTAATAGTAGAAATATAATCATTCTTCTTGACCCACGTAGAAAAATATCCATCACCGTTATCCTTAGCAGAAAAAATAAACTTCACCTCATGCCTCTTATCCAGCTCTTCAATTACCTTGTAAATAGTTGGAGCCCCTGTAGGTTTCCAAATGTTACTTGCAAAGCTAGTTTCCAATCCAGAAAATAGTCGTGTTGCATACAAAATTTTCATTCAAAGTCTACAATTGCATCAATAATTTTCTTTGCTGCATTACCTGATCCATAGTGAAAATTATATTTAAGATCTGAACAATCTAAACTCAGAATATTATTTAAATTATCTATAAGCTTGGATTCATTACATGGTGAAACTAGTTTATTCCATCCATTTTCTAGTGTTTCCATCCACTCTGTCTCGTCTCTAATTGTAAGACATTTTTTTTTGCAAAATAAGCTTCTTTTTGCAGCCCACCACTATCTGTTACTACTGCTTTTGAATTTACAATAAATGCTATCATAGATAAATAAGACACAGGCTCAATTACTTTTATGCCTTCAAGAGAGAGTGAAAACTTCTGAATCATTTTTTTTGTTCTCGGGTGAATAGGTAATACCACTTCAACTTTTCTAGAAATACTTCGTAGAGCCGAAATAATATTACCCAATCTTCTCTTATCGTCAGTATTCTCTGCACGGTGTATAGTTACTAACAAATACTCACTTTTTTTCAAATTATTTTTTTGAATTATTGCGTCATAATCTAGAATATTACTATAATAAACAAAACTATCGTACATAACATCACCAGTAACAATTGTCTTTTGATTGCCTCCTTCAGATACAAGATTCTTTTGCGCTAAAATTGTAGGACAAAACAGTAGGTTTGACAATCTATCAGTCACAATACGATTAACTTCTTCAGGCATTCCCCACCTGTAAGATCGTAAACCAGATTCTACATGGGCTAATTTACATGGTGTCTTTGCCGCAACTAAAGCTGCTGCGATTGTTGAATTTGTGTCGCCATAAACTAATATCCAATCTGGCTCCTCTAGCTTGATGACTTTTTCAAGGCCTATGATAATCGCACCAGTTTGCTGACCATGCGTACCACTGCCTACTTCAAAATTATATTTTGGGATAGGCATATTAAGTTCATTAAAGAAACTTTGCGACATGTTATCATCATAGTGCTGCCCTGTATGCACTACAACTTCTTCTATTTCAGCATACTCATCATCATGAAGTAATCGTGATACAGTTGCGGCTTTAATAAATTGTGGACGAGCCCCTATAACAGTTAATATTTTCAAAATTAAATCTTCCTACAAATACCTTTTAGTACTTGATATCTGTCTTTAGTTTTTTTACATGTAAATATGCCTTCTCCTTGAATAGGAATATCAATTCTCTCTCCAAACTCACTCATCCAGCCAATTTGAGTTGCAGGAACACCAACAACTAAAGCATAATCTTTAATATCTTTGGTAACTACAGAACCTGCCCCTACAAAAGCATATTTCCCAATTGTAACTCCACACACAATTGTACAATTAGCTCCCAATGTCGCTCCCTTACTTACCAATGTATTTCGGTATTCATTTTTACGGGAAACAGCGGAACGTGGATTAATTACATTAGTAAAAACCATGCTAGGACCACAAAAAACATCATCTTCTATTGTCACATTATCATACACAGAAACATTATTTTGAATCTTTACATTATTACCAATTAACACCTTATTGCCAACAAATACATTTTGTCCTAATGAGCATTTTTCTCCGATTACTGCCCCACTACACACATGAACCCAATGCCAGATTTTTGTACTTAATCCAATGTTTGCCCCACTATCAATGAGCGCCGTATTATGTATCATATCTATTACTTTCAGTACTCAAGTGGCAATGAAATTGTTCTCCCATCCCTAGCAGAAAGATATGCAGCAATCAGTATTTCCAGTGATTTCAAGCCTTCACGTCCATCAGTTTCAGGCTCTGCCTTACCTTGTAACACATCAATTACATTTTTATAATAGAGTGGATGACCAAAACCATATACTGAGGTTGTCTCATAGCTAGCATTTTCAACCTGTTCATCGTAATCTTGCCTGTCTTCAAATTCCCACTTTTCAATCTCATTTACTGCCACCCCTCCAACACGTACCGTCCCCTTCTCGCCAATAATAGTTATAGATCCTTCATAATTTTTAGGATAAGTAAGCATAGTAACATTCATTGACCCTAATGTACCACTACGCCAACGAATATTCATCACTCCAGTATCTTCAACTTCGATATCCCTTGCTAGTGTTGCCGTCATTGCCTGTATACTATCCACTGGGCCAATAAGCCAATCAATTAGATCAATATAGTGACTTGCTTGATTCATAAAGGCGCCACCATCTAACTCCCAGGTTCCACGCCATTTAGCTGAATCATAATATTCCTGTGGTCTTGTCCAGAACACATTAAGATGAACCATATAAATTTTTCCAAACCTTTTTTCAGAAATTGCGCGCTTCAAAAGTTGTAATGTACTATTTTTACGGTTCTGTTTAACTACAAAAAGCTTAACTCCGGCTTTGTCACATGCTCGCACCATGTTCAGACCGTCACTCCAACGTGTTGCCATAGGTTTTTCTGTTATTACATGGGTACCGTGTTCTGCTGCCAATACTGTTTGATCTGAATGAACGCCACTAGGAGTGCAAATAACAACTATATCTATATCAACACTATCTAACATCTCTGACATTGAAGCATACCCTTCTACACTGTATTTGACGCTATGCTCCTCTAATACTGTTTGATTAATATCACAAAGAGCTACCAACTTTAAATAATTCTTATGTTGATCTATTGACTCAAAATGTTTTTCTGAAATACGGCCACAGCCTACTACTGCTATTTTAATTTTATCTAATGTCACTTCAATACCTTTTAATTTACTGTCCCAAATCAACCAATTCACGTGGTAGATAATTCTCTCTAGCCCAAACACGGCCATTAAGAGATGTACTATTGCGTATCAAATTACGCGCTTGAAAATACTCACTATAAGAGTAAGGAGCGTAGTGATCTGAAGAATGCCCGAAATAGTAAAACATTTTATACCACTTCCTTTTAGCTCGTCCTCCTAATAACATTTCAACTCCTTTTGCTAAAGGAACTACTGCTAAGCTAACTCCCGGCCATCTCCAAACAGATGGATTGAAATCAAGAAAAAGACCTTTATAGTTCCAACGCTCCAGCCAAGAACGGTAGAGATACTGGTCTAATTTTAAATGAATCGGCACTCTTTGATAAAAACGTGCAAGCTCAATATCCCATAATGGAAGTTGCCAATCGTACCCAAAAAAATCATACACTCTTTGTCCATGAATAACCCACTTTACCTGCCTTTCTTCACATTCCCACCGCTCGTACAACGATACCAGCTCCTCAGCAGTTAATTCAGTGTCTATACTCACACCGAGTAACTTAAGAATTTTTTCCTCAACACGTTCCAATCTATCTATAGTCATTAAATTTGTCCAAAGAGCATAGTGTTTTTCTATAATTATATCTAAAAGAGTGCGCACATTAGCATCAGACTGTATTAATGTTTTTGGTACATGTCCACCGGTAATAAAGTCCCCAGATTGGCCATTAATTAATATAGAATTTTCAGGCAAAACACCCATACTGTGTAATTTACTAATAGGATAATACTCCTGGAAATTAGGCAGTGCAGAAAGACCGTCAGCAAAATTCCAATATTTTTCTCGCTCTGAAGACCAGAACATTTGATGTGCTTCTTTCCTATTAATAACAACAGATCGCCATGGTATATCCAAACGTTTTGCAATAGTTTGTGCACCACGCGCCTCCCAGTTGCCTGGAGGACCATATGAAAATACTTCCAAATCATTGTATCCTGCTTCATGCAACTTACACACTAATACTCTAGAATCTAGTCCTGCACTTAAAGGCACTCTAATTGGTCTTTCTTCAGCACGATCTATCATGCGCTGTGTAATGTTATTCATAATAACATCTAATTCATCAACCCAGTCATCGTCACTCCTACTCTCATCTCCTGCTGAATAATAACGATAATATCTAGAAATGTTAACAATATTATTCGAGCGATTTACAATCATGCTCTCTCCAGATTGTAGCTTCTTTAGGCCTTGAATAAGTGTGTCAGAACCTGTGACATAGCCTGTCATAGAGAACTCTTCAACCGATAATATATCCCAATCTCTACTTCTATCAGATATGCTTAATCTTCGTGCATTATTAGATATAGCACTATCTCCAGTCACTGTATAAAATAATGGATAACAACAAAAATGATCTACGAAAGCAATTACAGTGTGTGTTAAGTCTATAATCGCAGAGGATGGTGCTGTTAATTTGTTGAGAATGAAATCAAGACTACTTGTCTGCGGATATTCACCTAGTTCTATAATCTTCTTGATAGATGGTAGAAGCTCTTTGAAAGATCCTGTGTAATAAACACAACAACCTTCTAATTTAGTTTTTTTCCACCCATAATTGTTGTCGATAATAATTTTCATAAATATATACTTAATATTAGATAAATATTAGGGGTCATGACCCAATATTAAACCAAGATTGATAAACTATATGCAATAAGAACACATGCCTATAATGAATGGAGTAACCTCTTATAGAATGCAAAATACTTATTTATCATATAACCTGTATGGTAAAGAATTACCAGAGTGCCATCATATTTTTTACAAAATGTAATGATACAATCTGCCATCTTAGATGCCTCTTCCATAGATAAGTTATTATACTTACCTTCGTGCAATGTGAAATCCACAATAGAGGTAGGATACAGTACTAAGTCCATTGATTTTCTATTGGAAAAATCAAAGGCATGCATGCCACGTGATGTGCCATTTCTAAATCCAAGCAACTCTGGATATGCCAAAGTATAATCATTTTCAATACCGCATTTTTCTGAAATTAAAGGAGTTTGCTCAATATCAAACCTTAATACATGCTGCCTAACACTTGTAAGCAATACCTTTAACAGCCATTCAATATCCTTTTTTTGCTTATTATAAATAAACTCATCGCAATAAGAATCATACCCTGGGTGAAATCCTATTTCATGGCCATTATCTAACAGAATCCTTGTGTAACGCTTTAATAATTTTGGCATTCTCAGAAAATATGTACTATCCATATCATGTTTACTTGGCCCCATTAACAAAAACAAAGCGTTAAACCCAAGTTTATTATAAATATTAATTAGCTTATACATGGAACTCCAAGGCTCCAACAAGTTTAGCTCTTTACGAAATCTTGCCAACGCCAAACTAGGATTCATTCGTTTTACAATATCACCAATTACAACTCTAACTGAACCCCATATTGAGTGATAACTCCTAAGCCTATCAATATCATGAGTCAGCTTTACGCTGTAATGTACTTTTTTAATTGCCTTGCCATTAAAGATAATATCAATAAACTTATCTATCAAGATATCCACCACAGGAGAGCCATAGAATCCAGCACGGAAAACAATATCATCATCGATTTTATAACGTTTATGTTGGTCTAATGATTTTGAAAACCTTTCTTCCACTCTACTAAGAAAAATAAATGCTAATGCAATTAAATCCTCTTGAAAGCATTTTCTACCTATTGAATCGGTTATATATCCGTTATTATTTTCCATACAACTCTTTAATGCATCAATAACAGGCCTCTTATCAACTAAACTAACCCCATTGCTATCAATTTTCAACACACGTTTTATCAACTTGGAAGGTAAATAAATATCGGTATAGCTATCGATAGATGCGCCATATGAAATAATTATATCTGCATGATCAGAATTAACACGCTCTACTAAATAGCACCTTTCTATATATTTAAATACATAAAATACTTCAGGGCGATAGTTTGTAGTAGTATTATCTAGAACAAGCTTATAAGATAACATAGATTGGTTTAGAAACGCTTATATATCAATGAGATATCGATATTATCCTGTGACAAACTCAAACTCTTAAATAAATTAGAATAAAAAATCATACTTTTATTTAATATATTTTTCCGAGAAAAAAATGGTATAAATTTATGGAACTTCATTTCAGCTATGGAATTATTTTCTAGCTCCCAAAGTGCGAGAGCATCAATGTCATAATCAATCATAATATGCAATATTTTATTAAATAATAATGATCCAGCTTTGTAATCTAATATAGCAATATCTTGTATTTTCATGTATTTTGAATGCATATTATTCTCTATAGAATATGCAATCAACGCATCAATTTCACCATCTACTCCTCTTGATAATAATACATCTCCCGTAACATATGGATTATCTATTATTCTCCACTCATAATACTGGTAAGTTCGATGAATCATTAACACATTATGATATTTAGCTGATAATTTAAATGAAAAAGTATTTAAATCATCCTCATCTTGTTTTTTCATCTTTGAGATCTTGCCCGTTCTATTGAAAAAATAGAACACAATAAAATCAACAATTTTTTTATATAGTGCTGACAATATTATAAAAAAAGGCTTAATAAGTACATGTATATTTTTTGCTAAATATAATGGATTTCTAACATATATCTTTTCATATCCCTTTATTTTTATGTGGTCATACCCATGTTTCAGCTGAGAAGGCAATGCCTTACTATTGGGAAACCCAAAAATAGCAAACCTGTCAAAAGTACTAAATTCAACAAGACAAGATTCCACCAACCTACCAAATACATCTCTGTTAGATTTTTGGAGTCTTCTAATTACATTAATATCTACAAGAGATCCCTCAGCTTTAGCACCTGAAATAACTGCACCTGATAGTAACATTGGAAACATTATCAACGCATAATGACCAATAATAATATTATCGAAAACACATACTTTCACAATCGACTTATTTGGTGAGTGTAAATATTCCCATTCCCATTGTTTCTTAGTTATATCTTTGAACAAAAATGAAATAAAATTCAATACTTTCTCATCGTACTGTTTAATACTTTTTAAAGAGTATTCTGCTTTAATCTTATGCATTCTAAATATTTATATGTAATGTTTTATATTATTCGAACTTAATCTTGCTCTTATCATGCTTAAAGATTTATCACACATCTAAAGAACCGAACGCCCGCCATCCATTACAATGTTTTGTCCATTCATATATGCAGATGCATCTGAACATAGAAATTGTACTGCGCCACGATATTCATCCTTGGTTGCCATTCTGCTCATTGGAATAAGGTGTGTAAGTTTTTGTACAAAATCATCGTCCTGTCCATTAAAAACACCACCTGGAGATAATGCGTTGCATCTAACGCCCTTATCTGCCCAATAGGTTGCTAAGTATTTGGTAAGGCCAATCAATCCATGTTTTATAACAGAGTAAGTAACAGGCTTTACGGGCTGTTGCTCTGGCTGTAATCCCTCTTTTTTATACAGCCTTTGGTCAGGCGCAAAAGTTGATAAATCTGAAGCAATATTTAATATAACACCTTGACCACGCCTAGCCATTTCTTTGCCAAAAACCTGAGAACATAACATAGCGCCAGTCAGTCCAACTTTAATCTGAAAATCCCAGTCATCTACCGAAAAATTTTCCAATCTTGAAGACTCAACTATACTATCTTTTTGCACCTTAGGATCAATAGCCGCATTGTTTATCAAGATATCAACATTCAGCCCGTCGGATTTTAACTCTCTGGCAACATCTTGAATATTTCCTTCATTGGTAACATCCATAACTTTATAGAAAATACGCTCCTTGTTGTCAGAATTTAACAAAGCATCATAAGCCTTTTTTAAGCCTTTTTCATTTACATCGGTCATAACAACGATTGCACCTACTTCTAACAATGCTGCCGCATGTTCAACACCAAGTAAACCTGAAGATCCTGTTATAAGTGCAACTCTATTTGATAAATTAAATTTATTCATGATTTTTTACAAAAAAATGTCATATTCGATCCATAAAATGGTGGCGAAATACCTTTATCATCTAAAATTTTGTTCAAATCATCTTTATTAAACCATGGGGTGTCAAAATATGGATACTCTACTTTCTTAATTTTAAAACCGTGATCTCGTAAACAACGATGCATAGAATCTGATGAAAAAAGACTAATATGAGTTGGATCATTTAATAGTCTAAATCTATCTCCATATCTTCTAGCAGCTGCAGAATCAAAATCAGGAGTCCCAACTATAAAAATTCCTTCATCACTCAACATATCTCTAATTTTATTTAAAGTCCATATAGGGTCTTCCAGATGCTCTATTACATGATTCATGACAATAACATCAAACTTGAAATTACCTGGAAAATCTTCCAATACGCCATTATAAATATCCCCATATTGTCGTGCATGATTTGATGCAAACTTACTTATCTCTATTCCATGCTTATCCCAATCATCATCAAGATATGAAAGCAACCATCCCAAACCACAACCGATATCAAGAATTTTCTTTGCGTTTAAAGTATCTAAATGGTCAGTAATTTCCTTAACTCCAGATAACCATTGATCTCGCTCTTGCAATAAATGTCTTTCTTTACCATCTGGATCTATAGCTACCTTATGATATTCCTCTTCATAACCAGCACCTATATCTGCTGGAATTGAGACAAAATAATCTTCATTTTTATAAAGGTTTTGCATTAATTTTTGTAACGGTATTTTTCTCATAACATTTAGGATAAAGTATCGCCAAAATATTTCTGTGTTCTGCTCATAACATCAATTTGAATATTTCGCTCTTCTTCATTTGCTTGGTTGGTCGTAAAATTCATCAAATTTTGCTGTAAATCAACTGCCACAGGAGTTTCTCCATGTCCAATTTTTCTATCACGAAATACGGGCTCTTGATGTTGTAATTTAGATGCAGCATATATACCATCACCACCTAATTCAATATATTTTTTTCTAAAAACTTCCCAACTTACCCCTAATTTCTCACCATTAAATTTTGCTGAAAAAGTGTAATATGTATGGTAGTAACCATCTATAACCTGTTGTGGAGTCAAAAGATCTGAGTTACTTAATGCTTCTGTGTATGCTACCCCCATAGCTCTGCGTAAATCTATAAAATATTCAGCTCTTTCCATTTGTGCAAGTGCTACTGCTGCACCCATTTGGTTCATTCTATAGTTGTAACCTATCTCATCAAATCTGTCCCAATTAGGATTCTGTAACTTGTCTCTATTAGTTCTAACCTTTCCAGATTCTGCTGTTAAAGATTTAAACCCAAGTCCACCAATTTTTCTAATAGTTGTTGCCAACTCTTCACTGTTACAAATAATTATCCCTGTAATCCTCCCATTTCTAACGCTTGCTAAAAATAGAATCTCCGTTGTTTAAATAGCCTCAAGTAGCTTTCTTGGTGGAATCCCACCAATCGAACTATGAGGTCGTACATTATTATATACCCACATCCACTGGGTAGCTGTATTTTGCGCATGATCAATCGAGTCAAAGATATGCATGTTTAACCATTCGTTTCTTGCAGTTCTGTTAAATCTTTCTATGTAGGCATTTTGAGTTGGTTTGCCTGGTTGTATGTACATTAGCTCAATATCCATTGCTTGTGCCCATTCTCTGAGTGCGTGAGAGATGTACTCTGGCCCGTTATCACATCTTATTGCTTTGGGCTTGCCACGCCATTCAATCAGCTGTTCTAATGATTTAATCACTCTTTGCGCCGGCAAAGAGTGATCCACTTCAATGCCTAGGCACTCTCTGTTGTAATCATCAATCACATTGAATGTTCTAATCTTCCTGCCTGTGTTTAATGAATCTGACATGAAGTCAATAGACCAGGTTTGATTAATAGACAATGGCACACTCAAAGCCTCTGGCTTATCGCGTTTGATTCTTCTTCTAGGCTTAATCCTAAGATTAAGCTCTAGTTGCTTGTAAATACGATATACGCGCTTATGATTCCACTTAAAGCCTTTGGTGTTGCGTAGATACATAAAACACAATCCAAAACCCCATTGCTTATGTGTTGTGGTTAATCGCAGCAACCAGTTAGCAATCAACTCATTCTCGGATGATAGCTTTGGATCGTAGCGATAACAAGTCTCACTGATTTTAAATGCCTGACAAGCCAACCTTACTGTTACCCGATGGTTATTAATGGCCTGCTTGGCCATCTCCTTGCGTAGAGATGGCCTCAGAACTTTTTTGTTAAAGCCTCTTGTACGATCATAGCTTTTAAGCGCTCATCGGCATACATCTTCTTGAGGCGAGAGTTCTCTGCCTCGAGCTCCTTAAGTCTGGTGATCATTGAGGTATCCATGCCACCATATTTAGCACGCCACTTATAAAAAGTGGCGCTGCTCATACTGTGTTCTCTGCACAGCTCTGATACTGGAACGCCTGAGCCTGCTTGGCTCAGTATTTGCATGATTTGTGAATCTGATTTACGTGTTGTTTTCATTTGAATCTCCTTATGTTTTTATTATAAGAAAATTCTACTTTTACTGAGTGTTAATTTTTGGGAGGATTACAACGGTACTTTAACATGGTTTTAAATATGCTTAAGTTGTCATGACCCATACCTTAATATGAGTATAATTATGGCAAATAATAAATAGTTAGCTGCAAAAAAGGTATTCGGTGATTTACCTACCAAAAGGAGGTAAAATGGAGTTTATGAACACATTTAATCATATTTCAGTTCCTCATCCATTCCCTTATCAAGGAAGTAAGCGAGGAATAGCCAAGCATATACTCCCTCATTTTCCATCAGATGTGAATTGCCTGATTGAACCATTTTGCGGTGCAAGTGCTATAGCATTATCTGCTAGTGCATATGGCTTAATGAAAAAAGCAGTTATTAATGACTTAAATGAGCCATTAATGCATTTATGGCAAGAAATATTGGAAAACCCAGAGAATCTAGTAAATCTGTATGAGCAGTTATGGAATGAGCAACATACAGATAAAAAAGCGTATTTTTATAAAGTTAGAGAACAGTTTAATCAAACACATCAGTCTCACCACTTATTGTATTTGCTTGCAAGAATTGTAAAAGGTTCTGTTAGGTATAACTCGACTGGTAAATTTAACCAAAGTGCTGATAATCGGCGCACTGGTATGCGCCCTATTACAATGAGAAAAAATATTATAAATGTTTCTACTCTACTTTCAGGTCGAACAAAACTTTCATCTGTAGATTTTAGTGAGGTTGTAAAAAAAGCAAAAAAGAACGATCTAGTTTATATGGATCCGCCTTATCAAGGTACATCCTTCACAAGAGATCATAGATATTTAAATGGCCTGACTTATGATGATTTTGTTGATGTCCTAAAAATAATGAATAATAAAAATACTTCATACATTATTAGCTACGATGGTAAGACAGGCGAAAAATCACACGGCAAGTCACTTCCAAAATCCCTATCGCTTAAACATTTACATGTTAAAGCAGGGAGATCAAGCCAAGCTACTTTATTGGGTGGAAATGATGAAACAATAGAATCACTGTATTTATCCCCTGCTTTAGTTGATCGTTTAAATAATCAAGATAAGTTTGCACCTGTGATTCATCGGGAAACACAGCAGGAGCTAATGTTTGCATGAGCAACACAAACTATCCAAAAGAATTTATTGAGTTACTTCAAAGTGTAAAAGGAAAACGTCCAAAAACGGTCATTGATCATATTCTCAAGTATGGTCAAATTACAACCGAGGAATTAAAAGATACATATGGTTACAATCACCCGCCAAGAGCAGTCAGGGATGTAAGGGAGCAGGGAATTCCGTTAAAAACATTTAGAACTACTGGTTCTGATGGTAGGAAAATTGCCGCTTATAAATTTGGCGATCCTTCAGAAGTTAGGGCAGCTCAGCTATCAGGGCGCACTGCCTTTTCATCAAAGTTAAAAGACACACTAATAAAAAAATATGGTGCTCGTTGCAACATATATCTTGAGCCATTTCCAATACGAGAACTGCAGATAGACCATCGTGTCCCATTTGAAATTGCGGGCGATAATGGGGAGCTTTCAGATGATGCAAACGAATACATGTTGCTATCTGCCTCCGCTAATCGAGCTAAATCATGGAGCTGTGAAAATTGCCCAAACTGGAAAAGTAAGAAACTTGAGTCTTGTAAAACCTGTTATTGGGCTTATCCAGAGTCATACAGTCACATTGCTATGCGTGATATTCGCAGGCTTGACTTGCTTTGGGCGGAAGAGGAAATAGGCGAATATGAAACATTGATTAAAGAAGTCAATGGTGTAAAAGAGGATGCGCCTGAATATGTTAAGAGTGTACTCCGTAATCATTTCAAAAATAAAAGCAGCTAACAAAAGCATCCAGCGGACAGTTAAAAGCGCCGTTTCGCTTTGCTACACTCTGCTTTTAACTGCCGCTGATGCTAGGCGTTATGCCTAGAGAGGAATATGCAACATAATCTTGACTATAAAAATGATCCCAAATACAGCACTTATAAAAGAAGAGCCGAAGAAAAATATGGGGGACAAGCAGTGATTTCTGAAGAAGAATTCAATTCTATCTCTTCCCAATGCTGCTATTATTGTGACAAAGAAGGCCTAAACGGTATTGATAGGTTTGATAATAATAAAGGCTACCAAAAAGATAATTGTGTACCATGCTGTAAACATTGCAACTATGTAAAAGGAAATTTATCAAAAGAGGATTTCGATATTTGGAAAGCCAGATTTGTAGCTAAACAATGTAAAATAA
>Ga0233437_1005795_pt1 | contig 13107 bp, 9 predicted proteins | sample SI_122_August201_FD_182714 | JGI IMG/M metagenome (GOLD analysis project Ga0233437, IMG submission 182714) | Seawater microbial communities from Saanich Inlet, British Columbia, Canada - SI_122_August2016_200_MG | ecosystem: Environmental > Aquatic > Marine > Inlet | place: Canada: British... | reverse complement strand
TATACTTGAGTGTATAGGAAATCCCATTTTTTTGATTGTGATATCAGATAGATATTAAAGTGCTACCCGAAGAGCGCTAAGCCATTTCCCTGAAGGGGAAATGGCGTATAGCCGGTGGTTTTAACCACCGGCTGTAATACACAATCCCTTCGGGATAATAAGATCAATCTCATTATTTTCAATTTTGATTGTGATATCAAAATGGATATTAGAGTCCGCCCGAAGGGCGCTAAGTCCAAAAGAATAATAAAAAATAAAGTATTATAAAATCTATTTAATAAACCTATACTTAGCGCGGCTAATAAATTTTAGTGTTTAAAACTAACTCAACTAAAAAAAGACTATTAAGTCTACTATACATTTAAAAATTTGGTTGAGTTATTGAAAACTAAATTTGCAACCGTTGAAAGTATAATTAAGGAGACAGGTAATAATGGCACAAATTCATGAAAGTGTTGAATCAGCACAAAAACAAAAACCTCAAAATGATCAGGAAATTGCAGTAAAAGGCTCACTAAAAAAAATAAAAAACAAAATTATTGTTATGAGCGGCAAAGGCGGTGTTGGAAAAACCAGCGTTTCCGTTAATTTATCAAACGCACTTGCCCAAAAAGGACTTAAAGTTGGACTTATGGATGTTGATTTACATGGCCCGGATGTTCCAAGAATGTTAGGGCTCACAGGAATGCTTGATATAAATCAAAACAAAAAGCTAAACCCAAAACCTTATTCGGAAAATCTTAGTGTTGTCTCAGTAGAGTCACTGACTCCGGATCGGGACAGCGCTATAATATGGCGCGGCCCTATTAAATATTCAGCTATTATGCAATTTATCAGCGAAGTGGAATGGGGTAATCTTGATTTCCTTATTATAGATTGTCCTCCGGGAACAGGTGACGAGCCATTAACTATTGCTCAAACCATTTCAGACGCAAAAGCAATTATAGTAACAACACCACAGGAGATATCTATTGCTGATGTAAGAAAATCTATTAGTTTTTGTAAAACAGTAAATATGGAAATTGCGGGGCTTATCGAAAATATGAGCGGTTTTACATGCCCGCACTGCGGCAAAATAATGGATATTTTCGGTTCAGGAGGCGGAGAAAAAACAGCTAATGCAAGCAATATTAACTTTTTAGGAAAAATTCCATTTGATCAAAATGTTGTTGAATGTGGAGATAGCGGGACAAGTATAATTGATCTGCATACAGATTCAAATGTTGTAAAGGCTTTTAATGATCTAACCGAACAAATTTTAAAAATTGCAAAATAATATATGTTGTAAAGATTCCTCCTTTATTACCGTTGCCTAAGACTGTTAAAGCCAACGGTAACAAAGGATACCGATTAATGTTCATAAGTGTGTTAATAAAATATTCATAAATACCTAGTTATAAAAAAATTTATTTTTTATATTCAAAACTCAGATTTTATGAACAAGTTATGAATACACTTATGATAAATTTTAATGAAAATATCATATAGTAAAATAAATAAGTTAATTGAGTTATTATACTTATGAACATGCTATATAATAATAATAATATTTTAAAAAATAATAAATATGAATATACTTTCGTCTTGCACATCAATAGTACGTTATAAAGTTGAAGGAAAAATAGATGGCTCTGTAATGGAAATAGTTCGTCAGGGTCTAAAAAAAAATTTGATCCGGGATATAGACAGTAACGCATCTGAATTAAGTATCGGCTGGACATCGTCTGAAAAACCTTTTAATCCTGAATTAATAGAGTCTTCTCTTAGTATAGCAAACTACCTTATTTTTTCGCTGCGAATTGACAAAAAAAGTATTCCTTCAAAGATTTTTAAAAAACATTGCGCAGCAGCGATAACCAAAAAGCTTGCTGAAACCGGGCAGGAATATTTGTCAAAAAATGAAAAACAGGGGATAAAAGATCATGTAAATAACACTCTTTTTTTAAGGATACCCGCTACACCAAACATATATGATCTTATATGGAATTATGAGGAAAAAATTCTGTTGTTTTTTTCAACACTGAAAGTGGCCAATCAAGAGCTTGAGACTCTTTTTTCAAAGTCATTCAAACTGACATTAATAAGGCTCTTTCCTTATACTGCTGCAAATTTTATTATGGGACTTTCTGATTCAGATAAAGATGTTGTAAGTAAGCTTTCGCAGACAAGTTTTGTGAGTGTGGATTAATAAGGCAGATTGAAGCTGGTCTTAGATACAATACCCTTAAATGAATTACTATTCATTTAATAAAGTGTTATATCCCGAAGGGATATTTGAAAATAGCCAGCGGATTTATCCGCGGGATTTGTAAAAAATATGCGCCAGTTCCGTAGGGACGGTTGAAATTCAGCAGTCCCTACGGGACATAGTTTTGTTTTGATTAACAACCCGCTGATAAATCAACGGGCTATTAGCGTCTGTCCCTCCGGGACAAAACCTGTTTCGCGGATTTTTCATTTATGAGTATTGGTCTTAGATATAGGATGGATTGAGGTTGGTCTGTCATTGATTTAAAGCAATAGCATATAAATAACGTCATGGTTAATAAAATGAGTACAATTTCTCAAATAGAAAAACAAAACAATTACACAGAACCTGAAGGTTTGGAGCCAGTTCAAAAATTTATTGATCTGGATGAAATAGACAGTGTTCTTATTCGTAATGAGTCAAGGACAGTTTTTGATGTTATCAGGAGAATAAAAAAAGAACGCTTTATTCTAAATCCGGATTTTCAGCGGGATTTTGTTTGGGAGCCTGCTCAACAAAGCAGACTTATTGAATCAACTTTAATGCGCATACCATTGCCAGTCTTCAACGATTAACCACGTTTTTCTAATGAAAGTGATACAAAACTTAACAAGTTTAAAGAAAAGCTTACTTTCAGACTCCCAAACGGAGAGTATGAGTTATGTGGATATCATGGCAAAATCAAAAACAGACAGTTTCGGGTTCATTTTAACGGACCTTTAAAATACGTAAAGCCTGTGTATATAGTTTACATCGGCTATAAAATTACCAGAGATTAAAAGAATATTAGTTTAAACTAATATTCTTTTAAATTTACCACCACCAAACAAGGAACTTTTATGAACACGATTCTTGATTTTATTATCCGCTTTAAAACTGATGAAAGTTTTAAGGTTGGGGTTGTTGAGCGCGGATATTCTGATCTGTTAGCTGAGTCGGATTTTTCATTTATTAAAGAAGAATTTAATATGTTACGTGTTAATTCTGAGTTAAATGATCCGCATCAGCGATTTGAGAATTTAAAAGCTTTTGGATTTAGTCTTTATAAAAAAATCTTTACACCTGAAACAGAAAGAGTATGGAAAAAGTTTAAAGATAAAAGCTATTTTCTTACAATGTGCATAAGAATTGAAGATAAGGCGGATAAACTTGAAATTCTTCCATGGGAAACGGTTTTTGACGGGAGTGAATTTATCTGCGCAGGAGCTAATACATCACTTACCCGGCTTGGTTGTAATGTTTCTCCTATAGATAGTCTTCCTGAAGTTGATTTTCCGGTTAAAATGTTTGCTTTAACGTCGGGTCCGTGTGATCTGGAAAAAAATGACATGCCGGATATTGAGAAGGAGCATAATATTTTACTGTGCGCTACAAATTCTCCAACAGGACAGGGAAAACTTTTTGTTGAATTTGAGGATGAAGCAAAGATTTCAGTTATAAAAAATTATTTTAAAAACAAGTTTGATATATTTCATTATTCAGGGCACGGTATCTGTTCTGAACATGGAGGAGGGCTTGTTTTAGAAGATTTAAACGGAAGAAAAAAAGAGACTAAAGTTAATGAAATTGTTGAATTAATTGAAAAAGGAGATAAAAATATCAGACTTGCGGTTGTTTCAGGATTACAGACAACCCGCACTTTAAATGCAGATGGTTTTATAAGTCTTGCTCAGGGATTGATACGAAAAATTCCAGGAGTACTTGCTATGCAGTTTCCGATAACAGATAAAGCATGGCTTCTTTTTTCAGAGTTGTTTTATCTTTTTATTATTCAGGGAAGACCGTTAGACAGAGTAGTTAGCGCTGCCAGACGGGTTTTACTTGAGGATAAAGATATTAATATCAGGTTAAGCGCTTTTTCGCCTGCTTTGTTTTTGCGAAATAATAACCCATTGAACATAAAACAGCCTGAAGAGGCTGAGATAAATGAAGAGAGTGAATCAACAAAGAAAATTTACATGCATCTGCCGGAACTTGATTCTGAATTTTACGGAAGACAAAGAGAGTGTAGAAAAATAGATGAAGTTTTTGTGCAGAAAAATTACAAGGCGATTATTATACACGGTAAAGGAGGAACCGGAAAGACAGCGTTGATAAGGCATAGCGCACTGAGATTAAAAGATCATTTTAAAAGAATTTATTCTTTTAATTGTATGTCCGGTATTTTTTCGCCTGATACAATCCTGCGTGAATTAAATGAGTTTTTTAAGAGTCAGGAGAATAATGATTTAAAAGATATTACAAAGGAATCTTTTAAACATGAGAAGCTTGCAAATGTAATGGCTCCGGTACTTAGTAAAAGCGGTTTATTGGTTATTTTTGATAATTTTGAATGCCAGCTTTGTGATATTAATGGAAAGTATGAAATAAAAAATGCCAGTTTAAAGGATTTTCTAAAAAACTTAATTAAGGACACTGATCCTGAAACCAAATTTGTTTTTACAAGCCGTTATGTTTTTGATTTAGGTAAAGAAATAAATAAAAGTGTTGAGAATATAGAGTTAAAAGATTTTAACAGATCTGAGGCTGTTGGTTTTATGCAAAGTCTTTTGAATCTGAGATCAGCTTTTTTTAGAGATAAAATAAGAGCTTATGAAATTTTTGGAGGGAATCCTCATTCGCTTTCCATGTTAAATTGTTATTGCAGAGACATAAGCCTGGCAAAGTCTCTTGATGATGCAAGAGGTATTAAGGTTGGGAATAGTGAATTTATCAGTGTTGAGATGAATTACTCAAAGCTTTCGGAAAGAGGAGCCAGGCTTTTAAACAGGTTTGCTGCATTCAGAACACCTATTGGATTTAGTGGGGTGCATTGGTCTGTAGGAGAAGGTATTAAAGCTCCCCTGGGTTTTATTAAAATACTTGAAGGCGCTATTGATGGTTTTGATCGCAGAGAACTTCCGGAAGAGTACCATGATATGAGTAATAAGGAGATGATAGAAAAGTTTGAGGAACATCTGGCAAACCACCGGAATTGTGAAGATTCAGATGAACTTGCAAATGAATTGATAAGTCTTGGTTTTTTTAAAAAAATAAAAAATAATGATACTCCTGTGTTTGCTGTGCATAGAATTGTTCGTGATTTTTGCATTAGTAAACTTGATAAAGATGTTTGGAGTAAAAATCTTTTTAATGCTGCGGATTATTATAAAACCAAATCAAGTTCCGGTGGAGATTTACCGGATGAATTCAGAGTGTTCGGAAAGATGCAGGCTTTTGAACTTTTATTTGAAGCTGAAGATTTTAAAAATGCTGCTTTAATTGTCAATTATATCAGCAAAGGTTTTCGTAAGAAAGGATTTTCCAGGCTTGCGGAATATTTATACAAGCGTGTCATACCAGAAGTATCAAAAGATATGCAGGGTTTTTTAGCTCATTGTTTAGGGGTTGTTTATGAAGAACTCGGAGATTATAAATCAGCTCTCAAGTGTTATAGAAATTCCGTAAAGATTGATACTGAGATCGGAGATAAGGAAGGAGTTGTATATTCTATAAATCAGATCGGAATAATTTATGAAGATCAGGGAAATTATGAGGCAGCTCTTGAATATTACAAAATATCTTTGAAGTTAGCTGAAGAGGTCGGAGAATATGATAATACTATGGCTTCGACCCTGCACCATCTCGGAACTGTTTGTTATCGTCTTCATGATTATAAATCATCAGTCAAGTATTATGAAAAGTTATCAAAGGTATTTGAATATAACGGGAATATTGAAAGTATTTCATATTCAAGCGATGAGGCGGGCTTTATTCATTATCTGCTGGAAGATTATGAATCAGCTTTAAAACAGTATAGAAAAGCTTTAAAAATTAGAGAGAAGTTAGGTGATAAGTCTGCAATTGCTCTTTCTTTATATAATATAGGTATGATTTATCAAAAACAGGGAGAATATGAAACTGCCCTTGAAAAGTATAAAAAATCGCTGAAAATAGAAGAAGAGCTTGGTAATCAGTCTAAAATTGGTACTTTGTCTGTATATATCGGTGAAATTCTTTGTGAAATGGAAATGTATAAAGATGCATTCGGAATTATTTTATCAGCAGTAAAAATACTTTCTAAAATTGATTCTCCTGACTTAAAAGATGTTATAAAAAAGTTTATGGAACTAAGGGAAGATTGGGGACCCGAAGAGTTTGATTCTGAGTTGAAAAAAGCAACAGAGTTAGATGGGCCGGATATAAAAAAATTATCAATAAAATAAACAATTACCGGTTTACAAATTTTATGTGTTGTTAAGCTGAGTTATGTATATAATTAAACATTATCCGGAAACTGTATAATCAGTTGTTTGCAGTACAAAAAACGCACACCTAGTCATGGTTAATAATTATCACAATAGCAACTTTTAAAGATTTTGAAATTCTGATATTCGGACGAACATGAAACAGGATAAAGACAAAAGAAAACCGCTGATCCGCAACAGTACGACCGAGTTTCTAATCTTTTCCGGACAAAGCGGCGAACAGAGCATTGAGACTAGGTATGAAGATGAAACTATCTGGTTACCTCAAAAGCTCATGGCTCAGCTTTTCGATGTGGATGTTCGGACCGTCAACGAGCACCTGAAAAACATTTTTAACCAAGGTGAGTTAAGCCGTGAAGAAACTATCCGGAAATTCCGGATAGTTCAAACCGAAGGCAAACGTGAAGTATCCCGAAACGTTGATTTTTATAATCTTGACGCTATAATATCGGTGGGTTACCGAGTCAATTCAGTTAGGGCTACCCAGTTTCGTCAGTGGGCTACCAATATCCTGCGGGAGTTTGCTATTAAGGGCTATGTGCTTGACAAAAAGCGTATGGAGAACGGGACGTTTCTCAGCGAGGATTATTTTGAACGTCTGCTGGAAGATATCCGGGAAATTCGCCTTAGCGAACGTCGATTCTACCAGAAAATTACCGACATTTACACCACCAGTATTGATTACAACAAGAACGCCCCGACAACCAAAGTTTTTTTTGCTAAAGTACAAAACAAGCTCCATTTTGCAATCCACGGGAACACTGCTGCTGAGTTGATCATGCACAGGGCGGACAGTTCCAAAACCAACATGGGACTAACTTCATGGGAAAAATCCCCGGATGGCAAGATTGTGAAAACCGATGTATCTATTGCCAAAAATTATCTGTCCAAGGATGAACTGGAATCGTTGGGACGAATCGTCAACGCCTATCTGGATCTAGCCGAAGAGCGAGCAAGACGAAAAATTCCCATGACCATGGAAGACTGGGCTAAACGCCTGAATATGTTTCTGGAATTCGATGACCGTGATATTCTGCAGGACAGCGGCAGGGTGACTACCAAGTTGGCCAAGGCCCATGCCGAGAGTGAGTTTGAAAAATACCGCGTTGTCCAGGACAAATTTTTCGAGAGCGATTTTGACCGAATTATCAAACAACCAGAACAGAAAGAGGAATATGTGGAAATAGTTGATTACCACTAAAAAGGATTTATTATGAACCGACTTAAACCAATCACTCCCGGTGAAATTCTTTTGGAAGAGTTTCTCAAACCTATGGGTATTAGCCAGTATCGTTTAGCCAGGGAAATTAACGTTCCTGCTCAGCGCATCAGTGAAATTGTTGCTGGTAAACGTTCAGTCACAGCAGATACCAATTTGCGGTTGTGTCGTTTTTTCGGTTTGTCTAATGGATACTGGTTGAGAGCTCAAGCTGCACATGATACTGAAGTTGCAGAAAGTGCTTTGAATAACGTGATATTAAAAATTAGGCCCTGGTTCGGGCAAATTGCCAAATCGGGTACCCGGAGGTATTTCTCTGCATCCCCCACACCACCTGTCATGCGGGGCACAGAGCTTAACGGGCCGTAGCCGGGTAATGAATGTTCACCCACAGGCGCTCATTTGGTTTGGATGATTCCATGACGTGTCTCATATTCACTCCCCCGTTCTGGTTCATCATGTCATTAGAACTTATGGGTTTCTCCCCATTGTACATGCTCAATCTTCTGAAAATATTACAAAACTTTTCGCATTTTTAATGTCTGTTGATGCTACCTGAACAAGTCAGTTAACCGGACGCAAAAAAGCTCTGTTTCACTTAGCTTTGAACACGTTTTATTATTCTTTAGAGGTCATAATGATTGATGTTAGTGTGTCTTACAATAAATACAAATTTCTTGGTTATGAATTTTTAACATGGATGTGGTTTGTTATTGATAATGATCATGATTTACTACGAACGTGTGGAGAACCATCTGATTTACTTGAAATTGGGAACAGGGTTGTTCTGGAAAAGAAGCATGATAATGATAAGATAGAGAGCATAACTATTAAAGGAGATGATGCAGGATTAGAGGAAGGTATGCTTTCTTTGAAAAAAGGAGCTGTGGTAACGGAATTAAATCTGGTTTATAAAAGCAGCGGAGGCAAATGGCAGTTTACAATAAAAGGTGAAAGCCTCCATATAGCCGGCCTTAAAACACCAAAGTCAGGCATGGTTGAGTCTGGTGAGGAGGTTGAAGGCGCTGTTCTTGAAAAGATGGGATTTATTGATAAAGTTATTAATTTTACAGATAACCTGTTTAAGATATTTATAAAATTACGAGTTTCAAATGAATGGAATAATACGACTGTCTTTAGTATGCGAAAATGGATAAAATCTGATATTTAATCCAGTTGTTAAGTCGAGTTGCCTAAAATCAGAGTGATCAAGGCGGAAATATTAATTGAAAAATTTGTGGAGGTGTCTGTGGATTCTTTAATATCTCCAAACCACTACACATTAAGCACTACCTTGAAATCCACAGGAGGTTTATTATGTTTAAAGTATCTTTAAAAACGTATAATGTAAAATGGGCCGCCAAATTTAAAGAAGAAGCCCAGAAAATTATGAAAAGTTTGGAAAAGAATATAGTATCCATTCTCCACATTGGAAGCACATCTATTGATGATATGACGGCGAATGAAGTAATTGATATAGCGATATGCGTTAATTCATTGGAATATTTGAAACAGTATAAACAAAAATTGGCGAATTTATTATATCTTGATATTGGTTATTTCAACCAGGAAAACTGGTTCATTTTCGGAAAATATAACGACAAATTCCATCTGCACCTTGGTCCTTATGACAACGAGGATATTGTAAATCTCCTTTTATTTAAACTATATTTATCAAAACATGCTGATTACAAAGAATTTTATATCGACCTGAAAAAGAAATTGCTCAAAAACAGTGAGGAATCATTTTATGAATTCAATAAGCGACACTTTGTAGTAAAGGTCATACTATTGGCGAAATTGGAATACCTGAATGGAGGTATAACCGAATCGGACTTTGAGATTATCTATAAAAATGGGATTATCAACGACAAAGAAAAAATGATAAAAGGTATCAAAAGGGTATGTCAAGCCGATGAGGAAAAATTGAAGGATGAAATTCCGCGATACAAGGAGCTCCATTCCAAAATGATAGACGAAACAGAGGAAGCGATGAGAAAATCACCCTTTTGTTGTAAATTCACAATCACGAGCGGAGACGGCAATCCGGTTGAAATGAACGAAAAAGAAGAAAGAATGCTTAAGACTATGATGTCGAATACAATGGTACGCCAATATTTAATGGCACAGGATGCTGATCATAAAGGCCTTAAATAATCGAAATACAAATACGTAGTTAGGGCGAGACAATGGGTGTATATTGTGATATTCGTGCATTGTCGCAACGCAGAATACGGACAAAAGTAGGGGGTTTGTTTTTGCGACTTCCCTTATGGTCGACACTTTGAAGCTGCCTGCTTTAAGCAGGTGGAGTTTTTATTAATAATTTCAAGGAACAAGATAATGAAATTTACTGTTAAAAAAAGCGATGTTTCCGAGGTATTGTCAAAAGTTCAGGGGATAACGAGTCGAAAAACCGGTATGGATATTACAAAAAATGTACTAATACAGTCTGTGGATTCAGGTATTAAGATTATGGCGACCGATCTGGAGACTAATTTTGAGGGGGTTTATCCTGCAAATATTGAATCTGAAGGGATGATTTTAATTAATGGGAAAAAGCTTTCTGAGATTGTAAAGGATTTCCCTGATCAGGATATATTAATAAATGAACTTGATAAATACTGGATAGAAATTGGAAACAAGACCAATGTTGAGTATCGCATAGCAGGTATAAATCCTGAAGATTTTCCCGAACTCCCTGATATTAATGAAGTTGAGTTTTTTGAAATACATTCAACTGCTTTAAAAAGTATGATTGAAAAAGCCCTTATCATAAACATATGGGATGATATGAGGGACTATATTATAGGTGTTTTTTTTCAAAAAACAGATACAAAAGATAATCAGACAATCCGTATGGTATCAACCGATGCCGGCAGGCTTCTGACTATTGATCATTTTTATGAAAAAAATGTAAAATTGCCCGATATACCTGATGTTTTAATTCCTAAAAAAGGATTAAATGAAGTTAATAAATTTATAGATAATAAAGAAGTTGTCAGAATTGGAATTAAAGATGATTATTTTGTATTAAAAAAAGAAGTTGAAACAATTACTATCCGGCTGCTTGAAGAAGATTTTCCTGAATACAAAGATATTATTAAAAGAGACGAAGACAATCTGGCTGTTTTAGATAAAAATAAATTTCAGATGATGCTTAAACGTATGTCTATTTTGTCTTCAGAAAGATATAAAGGAGCTGTTTTTAGCTTTTCTAAAGATAAACTTGTAATTAGTTCTGCAAATCCGGATATAGGAGAGTCAAAGGAGGATCTGGCTGTTGAGTTTAAAGGGAAACCTGTTAAGGCTTTTTATAATATTAAGTTTTTTACTGAAATATTGGGTGCAATAGAAGAAGATAAAGTTGTTCTTAATATTATTGATCAAGAAAAGCCATGTCTTATTCAAGGCCAGGATAACGATAACTTTTTAAGTCTTATTATGCCGATGAAAATGTGATGGAAAATAATTACGATGCGAGTAGTATAGATGTGCTTGAGGGGCTTGAACCGGTTCGTTTAAGGCCCTCAATGTATATAGGAAATGTGGATGTGGCGGGGCTTCATCATCTTGTATATGAAGTAGTGGATAATAGTATTGATGAAGCAATGGCAGGAACCTGTGATAATATCAACGTGGTTATTTATAATGATAACAGTGTAAGTGTTGAAGATAACGGACGGGGAATTCCGGTTGGTATTCATAAAACGGAAAATATACCGGCTCTTGAGGTTGTATTAACAAGGCTTCATGCAGGCGGTAAGTTTGATAATGACTCTTATAAAGTTTCGGGCGGACTTCACGGTGTTGGTGTGTCTGTTGTTAATGCGCTCTCGAGTTTTTTAAAGGCAGAGGTTTATTCAGATGGAAATATCTACTTTCAGACTTATGAGAGGGGTATAAAAACATGTGAATTAAAAGTAACAGGCCGGACAGAAAAACAGGGAACTAAAATCCATTTTTACCCTGATTCTTCAATTTTTAACACAGATAACTTCAGTTATGAAATTTTAAGCAGAAGATTAAGAGAGTTAGCCTTTTTAAATAAAGGGGTAAACATATCGTTACATGATGAACGCTCCAATCAACAAGATAAGTTTTTTTATGAAGGAGGTATTGTAAGTTTTGTAACATACCTTAACAGAAGACACTCCGTAGTTCACAAACCTATATTTATCGAAGGTTTTAAAAATGATGTTTATATAGGAGTGGCTATTCAGTATAATGACAAGTTTAATGAAAACATTTTTTCTTTTGCAAATAATATTCATACTACGGAAGGCGGATTTCACCTGATCGGTTTTAAGTCTGCTCTGACAAGAACAATGAATCAGTATGCAGCGGAACTTAATAAAAATGATCGTACAAAGATAAGTGGAGACGATATACGGGAAGGTTTGACCTGTGTTATAAGTGTTAAAATTAAATCCCCTCAGTTTGAAGGCCAGACCAAAACAAAGCTGGGTAATAGTGAAGTAAAAGGACTTGTTGAATCCATTGTTAATGAGAAGCTGGGGCTGTTCCTTGAAGAAAATCCTTCGGTTGCTAAAAAGATACTTGCAAAGGCTGTTGATGCGGCCCGTGTAAGAGATGCTGCAAAAAGAGCAAGAGAGATTGCCAGAAGCCAGGGAGCTTTATCAGATTCAACTCTTCCGGGTAAGCTTGCAGAATGTCAGATTTCAGAAGCTTCTGAAAGAGAGCTTTTTCTTGTGGAGGGAGATTCTGCCGGAGGTAGCGCCAAACAGGGAAGAGACAGAAAATTTCAGGCTATTTTGCCGCTTAAAGGCAAAATTTTAAATGTTGAAAAAGCAAGATTTGATAAAATTCTTCATAGTGAAGAGATAAAAAACATGATTACGGCAATAGGCACTGGTGTTGGAGAGGAAGAGTATAACATTGATAACATCCGGTACCACAAAATTGTGATAATGACGGATGCTGATGTTGACGGATCTCATATCCGAACTCTTTTACTAACCTTTTTTTACCGCCAGATGCCGGACATTATAGATAAAGGATTTCTTTACATTGCTCAACCGCCGTTATTTAAGCTTAGTAAAGGGAAAAATACCATTTACCTTAAAAATGAATCCGAGTTTTCCGATTATGTTTTAAGAAGGATTTGCAGACAAAAAAAGATAAAAGTAAACAGTCCCGATGAAAGATTTATATGTGATGATGAGTTGTATGCGTTAGCCGGCGATCTGTCCGAATATATAGACACAATAATGAAGATGGAAACAAGAGGCATTAAGTCGGATATCGTTGAAATTCTTATAAAAGCAGGTGTTCAGGATATAGAATATCTGAAAGATAAAGAAAAAATGTTTAAACTTTCAGATATGCTCAAAAGTAAAGGATATAAAGGAATTGAGCCGGTTTGGAATGAT
>Ga0233437_1005793_pt1 | contig 13112 bp, 10 predicted proteins | sample SI_122_August201_FD_182714 | JGI IMG/M metagenome (GOLD analysis project Ga0233437, IMG submission 182714) | Seawater microbial communities from Saanich Inlet, British Columbia, Canada - SI_122_August2016_200_MG | ecosystem: Environmental > Aquatic > Marine > Inlet | place: Canada: British... | reverse complement strand
TCAGTTCGAATCTAACTTGATGGTCTTTCTATCCAATTTTCATGGATACGTCTTAATTCGTTTTTTTGTATCTATTCAACATGCGCCCCGCCGATGGCAGTGTGGTGAATAGTCACCGTTTTTTTTTAATTAACCTATATCATATCAAAAACAGGAATCATTTCATAGACATTTTGTTGGTCTTGACAGCCACTGGCTGAGTTATCGAAGCGACCTCTGTCTTCTGCCGAATATCCTTAAGCCCATGTTTCAGAACCTTTTCGTAATCATGGGTCCAGGCCAGTATAGTAAGCGAATGTCTTAACATCAATTGACACAATTAAAGCTGTTTCACTTGGGGAATCCGATGCTTATATAGGGAATTTGAGGATTGCGACTTATATTATCCAACTACACAATTTATCAAATCTAAAAGTTGCAGCTTCTTCACCTTTTGATAATCATAACCAAGCTATGGCTATCCGAAATGACTGGCCAGAACTCGCAAGTATAATAAATAAAACTCTTAACGCGATGCAGCCTGAGGATCATGAAGCAATTCGGAGCAGATGGCTTTCAATTCGATATGAGTATGGCTTTCGGTTCGTGGATATTTTGAAATGGACGCTAGGGGCGGCTTTGATTGCGGTCACAATCATAGCCCTTATTTTGATCTGGAATAGGCGTCTTCAAATTGAGAATAAAAAGCGAAAACAAGCAGAATATGGAATCAAATCATCCCTCAAAGAAAAAGAAACATTGTTTCAGGATCTGGGCGAGGTGGTTCGACGTTATCTGAGATGTGGTGATTTCAAAAAGGATTCAGCTTCGTCATGTTTCTTCTCCTTCTGCAATTGCTATTCACGCTCTGCAGTGTGAGTTCTATTTTACTTCCTCAACAGCGTAATTGGCTCCCTTCCATGCGAAAATACCACCGGAATGCCGGTAAACATTTTTATAGCCCAGTTTTTTAGCCCACATCGCTCCATTGTGGCTTCGAGTGCATTTTACAAAACCACAATAGATAACAATTGTCCTCCCTTCATCAGCGCCCAACAATTTTTCAAAATCAGACTGGGATTTGTTATCCGTCTCTGCCAGTGTCCAAATGGTCATTTCAGGTATCGGAAAGAGGAACTGTTTTGCCCCCGGTATGTGGTTTTTCCTGTAACTGGCTTCATATGGCATGGTGTCGATAATTGTTATCTCTTTGCCTGAGTCGATCCATTTTTTCAACTCAGCGGTGGTGACCACGTTATATCCGCCCCGTTGAACTTCCCGAACCAGTTTAACCGCACCCAGTTCTTTTTCGACCTCCTGTTCGAATTTGTTTTTTCCAAAAAAGGCTGTCGCCGGTGATACTGCCCCAATTATGAATAGTATTAACAGTTGAAAGACAAAAAGTACCTTAAGCGTTTGTTTCATTATTACTTCCTGAAATTATTGAGTTCGATTACTGTTTTTAATCGAATCGGTTTGTTCTGTGAAAAGAAGCGCCATGCATATAAGTAGAATATAGTGGCCATCATCAGAATGTCTCGAAAAATGGCTGACCCAAGTTGATGAAACGCTTCAGCTTCTGGATCCTCAGGGCCAAAACATCCGCAATCCACATCCAGTCCGATCCAAAGACCGTAACTTAAGACCCCTAAAAATAGGAACAACATGGCTGCTGTTAACAGCAGACTGCCACGAATATCAAACAACAGTCCGATTCCGGCGATGATTTCCAGTATCGACAAAAGAATTGCAACGGCGAGTGACAAAATATTCGGAATCAAACCGTAGGCCTCGATGACATCAGCAAATGACTCCGGAATGACTATCTTAGTCAAACCAGACCAGATAAATACGATGCCTAGAAGCACACGTAAAACCCGGTAAAGCCAGACTGATTGCAGGCAGCAAGCCAACCGGGACCCTATTTGTAAAAAGGGATGAACCTGTTTATTCATCCCGTTCTTTATAGCCATAAAGTCATCATCGGTCCGGGTTGATCTGTTGTCGCAGAATTTGAATTCATCAAGTGGTGTTCCTACAATAAGTCAAATAAACGCCCATAATATTAGCAAAAAGGCAAGCAGGGCAAATTGATAGTTTAAATAGATTTTTGAATGTATATTTAGAATATCTATAGGTTGGTGCCTGTACCAGATAATTTGGAATGCAAAAATAAGCGCTCTGGTTAAATTTTGTGATGCTTTTGGTGGCCGGATTTCCTGAACTGATGAGGCAATGGATTTGGGCTGAAGATTTCAAAATTCCTTATTTAAACAAGTCTCACCACATAAACTTCGTTTAAACTCCACTCGAGCTCAGTAATTTCCGGTTAGGTTTTTGCAGAAAGCTGAATGATGAAACCTGGATCGCGCTGATAAGGATTATTTAAATCCTTGTGCATAGAGACGGGTTTCCCTCTTCAGCTTTTGTTTTACAAAAACCTGACCGGACGTTGCTGAACTGAATTGAGAATTGAGTTCCCACAATTAAAGGTGTCTGTTTTAGCTGTCCTATCTGGAGTCTGCATTTATATAGGGCGACTATCAAGAAGAGTTTGCCTAAAAAAATCGATTTCTTTGCTGGAACAAACAGGGTCATCATGCATCGTGCTCCTGACATGAACGATCCGGGCAATGAACTGTCTTTCACTTCAGAAACATAATGCTTTTCTGCAATTGGGTATGATGTCCCCGGATCTCTTAACCGACCCATCACTCCGGTGTTCAAAGATTTTGGGAGTCGGAGCTTATGAAATGCAGAATTCGATTTTTGAAGGACGATCCTGTTTCTAAACCTATAAGGCAGGCTTATTTGAGTAATCATTGCCCCCGTGGAAGACGAATATCCGATTGCAGATAATCTACTGGTAAAACCTTTGCATCTTTTCACTGCGTAAATAGCCTGATTTCAGCCTTTCTCCAAGGTTCGCTTTCCATGTCCGGGTATAAAACGCAAAGGAGAGTCATGGGTACGCCTATCTCCAGTGAACGACAAACCGACAGTAGTTCCCCGTAACCTTCCTGCTCAAAGAGCGAAACTGGCGAAGGACCTTTATGGAAAGTGATATCTGGATTCCGGGTAAACTGAATTGTTTTTATCCTTCTTAAAAATCGTTATTAACTCAAAAAAACCAATTTCTTATCATCTCATCTAATGTGTGGGAGAACTGAACGAAATTGGAAATTCAAGCGCGGTTTTGGAACATCCACTTTATGGATGACAAACGGGATGAAATGAGTTGATTTTATCCTGTTTCGCATCCCATAACCTTTTGGCTATCGTCCGAACCTATAGATTAATGTGATTTGAAAAAACTTTAAACCCTGTTTCGGGGAAGTTAAAACCACAGTTTTATTGTTTGGTTTTATTCAACTTTTTCAATCGCTCCTGCCTATAAACTCTGGACATTTGTTTGATTTTCTGTGTCTTTTTTGTCTTCAGTAGTGAATCAAACGATTTAAAAATACCCTCTGTTCACTATTAGATTTTTGGCTTTTTGCTATTGTGAATCAGTGCATTTCAATCCGGTATCATGCAATAAGTGGTGATGGCATGAAACCTGAAGATGGCAATACGTTCCTTCAGGGGCTTGACTTTGAAAATTGAAGATTCGGAATTTTTTTTATTTCCATGATGTTTTCAAAAAACGATCCTTGAGCAAGGCAGAAGTTTGATATGTTACCTCTAACATGTTCCAGGTGATCGTGAATTACTGTGGAGCAACTTCTTTGAATACAGAATTGGAGCTACGATGGTGAGAAAAATTAGTATATTGTTGGTGGCAAGTTTGGTCTTCTTTTCATTTGTCAATGCAGGTCTGGTTGCTGCAGAAAAAGAAAAGTTAACCATAGCCCTGGTCAGTGAGCCAACCACTTTGGATCCCCATAAACAGTGGAATCCCAGCAGTTATTATGTGTATCGTAATATTTTTGATAATATGGTCACGCGAAATAGTGATGGTAAGATTGTACCTCAGGTTGCGGAATCCTGGAACTATATTGATCAAAAGACCATCGATTTCAAAATCCGCACAAATATCAAATTCCATGATGGATCTTCGTTGACAGTTGATGATGTTGTGTTCTCTGTTAAACGAATTATCGATCCTAAGTTTAAAAGCCCCCAGGCCGGGCAGTTTAATACGATTACCGATGCAAAAAAAATAAACAAAAATACGGTGCGACTTTTTACCAAAGTCCCATATCCTGTATTGCTGGCGCAATTGGTGAAATTAAGCATAGTTCCCAAAGCCTATATTAATAAAGTGGGTAATGACGGTTTAAACAGGAACCCGGTTGGAAGTGGACCCTATAAATTTGTTGCCTGGAAAAAAGGGGTTAGTGTCAAGCTCGAAGCCAATAATCAGTATTGGAGTGGTCAGCCTCCGTTCCCTAATGTTGAGTTTCTGGCGATTCCTGAAAAGTCGACACGGATTGCCATGCTACAGACTAAAAAAGCGGATCTCGTTGTCAGTCTCGATTCCGATATTGCCCTGCAGCTAAAAAACAGTTCTACAATTAAGGTTCTTTCCGCTCCTACAGAGCGTGTTGCCTATTTCAGGATCAATACCCTGAGTGGGCCCACAGCAGATCTCAGAGTACGGAAGGCTATCGCTTATGCCATCGACAGAGACTTGTTGGTCGATGGCCTGAAAGGCGGCTATTCTCAGAAAGCCAATGTGATGGTCGCTGACACCAGTTTTGGTTTTGATCCCTCATTTAAAAGTTATGCGTTCAATCCTGAAAAAGCCAAGGTGCTGTTAAAAGAAGCCGGTTTAGGGGATACACCCATCAACATTTATACGGCGCCTGCTGTATTCGACCAGAGAGTCGTAGAGGCGATTCAACAGATGTTGAAAGACGTCGGGATTAATGCAAAAATCGTTGGTATGGATATGGGGGCTTTTCTGAAGCGGATGCAAGGTTCGGCTGCAGATAAGGACATGACAAGTTTTGGACGTTGGTCATGTGCCTGTCAGGATGCTGACGGAATCCTTTACTCCATGCTCCATTCATCAAGCATCTGGTCTAACATTAAAAACGCCGGACTTGATCAATTACTGGACAGTGCACGCTCAAGTCTTGATTCAAAAACACGTTTGAATTTTTACAATGCTGCACACCAGATTATTGAAAATGAACTACCGCTGTTACCATTGTATCAGGTCGGAATCATATATGCCGGGAATAAAAATCTGAATTGGCGTCCTACTGCCAATGAAAGTTTGTTTATTATGGATATGAGCTGGAAATAGGAACCTAACAGCTCTTTTCAACCCCCAACACGGATGTGATCGTTTCAGATGCCATCCGTGCAAACCCCCTCAGCCAGGCGCGGCCGCATGCCATTTGTGGTGTTGACCATCGGGTTACAAAATAAGCAGTGTCTGGAAGACTTTTTCACCATAGATTCGAAGTCCCGGTACTCTGGACATTTGTCAAAACCAAATTATGCTTGGGGAGAATCTGCAAATCAGTTATGACTTCTTATCTTATAAAACGTCTCTTACAATCCCTTTTCGCCGTTTGGGGAGTTGTTACTCTGGTCTTTCTGATCCTGCAGTTATCAGGTGACCCTGCCCTTTTACTTGCTCCCGAGGGAGCGACCGGTGAAGACATCGCCTTGATCCGCTCACAACTGGGGCTGGATCGGTCTATGATTGTCCAATACGGTCACTATTTTTGGGATCTGCTTCATTTTGATCTGGGACGTTCTTTTGTCCAGGAGCTGCCGGTTACTGAAATCATCGCATCTCGTATCGCTTATACGTTATATCTTGCCTTAGCAGCCCTGGTCCTGGCCTTCTGCGTGGGCATCCCTGTCGGTATCATCACCGGAATATACCGGGGCAAATGGATTGAAAAAATCCTGATACCGTTTGTTTTAATTGGACAGAGCATGCCTACCTTCTGGACCGGTATTTTAATGATCATGTTTTTTGCGGTTAGGCTGGGCGTTTTACCCGCTTCAGGAGCCGACGGTTTTTCATCGGTCATTATGCCGGCGATCAGTTTAGGCGCCCTCTCTATGGCAACATTTGCCAGAATATTCAGGACCAGCATCATTGAAGAGCTCAACAAAGATTATGTGAGGGCGGCTAGAGCGAAGGGGTTGTCTTTTTTTAGAATTCTCTTTCTGCACATTATCCGCAATGCTTCGATCCCTCTGATCACGATATCTGCCTTGGAATTGGCGATGCTATTAGCTGGGGCGGTGATCGTAGAAACCGTTTTTGCCTGGCCCGGGTTGGGGCAGCTGACGGTCCAGGCTATTGAATCCCGGGATTTTTTAATCGTTCAAGCTTTGGTCTTGTTGGGTTCTATGGTCTATATTTTCCTGAATTTTATTGCTGATATTCTTTATAGTGTGGTCGATCCACGGATAAAACTCAGGGGAGCCGAGCATGAATAGTGAAAGCCTTGAAATTGAAAGAACTCTGACAAAAAAGAGTCCTCTGCTGTCGGTGATGAAAGAGCTGCTCAAAATCTGGCCCCTATGTCTCATTTTTGGGGTTTGCATCCTGTCAGCCATCCTGGCGCCTCTCATCGCTCCCATGGACCCGGATGCGCAGAATCTACTCGCCCGTTTGAAACCTCCAGGCAGTTTGATCAAGGGACAGGTTTACTGGCTGGGTTCCGACCAGCTGGGTCGTGACTTGTTAAGTCGCATTATCTATGGCGGAAGAATTTCCATATTTATCGCCTTTCTTTCAGTGACCGTATCAACTTCGATTGGGTCCTGGCTGGGGTTAATGGCAGGATATTACAGAGGTGTTGCTGAAACTGTGATTATGCGCATCGTCGATATTGTTTTATCGATCCCGGCGATTTTGCTGGCCATCATTACGGTGGCTGTTTTGGGACCCGGACTGCAGAATCTGATCATTGTACTCGGATTAACCCGCTGGCCACGCTATGCCAGAGTGGCCTACGGTCAGTCCATCAGCGTTTCAAAAATGAATTATATCAAGTCCGCTCGATTCACGGGTGTCAGCACCAGTAGAATCCTATGGCGACACATATTTCCCAATATCGTGGCCCCATTGCTGGTTGTTGCAACCCTTGAATTTGGATTGATGATTTTATTCGAAGCTGGTTTATCCTTTCTGGGGCTAGGTGTTCAACCCCCTACTGCCAGTTGGGGTTCCATCCTCAGTATTGGCAGGAACTATATGGGAATTGCCTGGTGGATTGCCACTTTCCCCGGGATCTGTCTGTTTTTTCTGGTGCTGTCAGTCAATATGATCGGCGACTATCTGCGTGACCGCATCGATCCACGATTCAAAAAAAGATAAACGCTTTCAACGATTCAAACGAGTTGGTTTAAAAAAGATTAGTCATTATGGATTCAGCCTCAATACTTGAAGTGGAAAACCTGGCCATCAAAATAGATGATGTTGAACTGATCAGCAACGTCAGTTTCAAGCTGGAATCTGGAAAGACAATGGCACTCGTGGGAGAATCCGGCTGCGGGAAAAGCATTACAGCTCTTTCGATCCTGCAGTTGTTGCCGGAGGTGGCCCGGATTTCAAAGGGATCTATTTGTTTGAACAGCCGGGAACTCTCTGATCTTTCGGAGAGAGAGATGCGGGCTGTTCGTGGCAATGAGATCTCAATGATCTTTCAAGAGCCGGCCAGCACCCTGGACCCATTAATGACTGTCGGGAAGCAGATCACCGAAGCGATGCGAGCCCATAGCAAGGTCACTCATAAGGAAGCAGCAACTGCGGCCTGTAGCATGATGGATAAAGTGGGGATACCGGATCCTGTCACCCGATTCAAACAATATCCTTTTGAGCTTTCCGGTGGCATGTGCCAGCGCATTATGATCGCCATCGCCCTGATCTGTGAGCCTCTGGTTTTAATTGCTGGTGAACCCACGACAGCTCTCGATGTGACCATACAGGCTCAAACACTGGACCTGATGCGCTCCCTGCAAAAGGAGACCGGAACCGCAATTTTACTGATCACTCACGATATGGGCGTGGTTGCAGATATGGCCGATATGGTGATGGTTATGTATGCAGGACAAGTCGTTGAGTATGGAAATGTGTTTGATATTTTCAAGCAGCCCCGCCATCCCTACACCAGGTTACTGCTGAACAGTATCCCCCATATCGAAAAAGACAGAAAGAAAAAATTGAATGTGATTAAAGGGATTGTCCCGGATGTCCATCATTGGCCATGTGGGTGTCGCTTTAACCCCAGATGTCCTTTGGCTGATAAACGATGTACGAATAGCAAACCCCGTCTGGAAACCCTTAACCCTTCAGAACACTTTGTTGCCTGCTGGAATCATACACTTGAAATTGAAACTTCCTATGACAAATCGTGAAATCAGCGAAAACCAAACACTTTTAACGATTAAAGATCTGAAAGTGCATTTTCCTATTCGCGAAGGTCTTTTCGGTCGCCCTTCAAGGTTCATCAAAGCCGTGGATGGCGTCAGCTTTGAGGTCGGCTACGGTGAAACATTTGGTCTTGTGGGGGAATCAGGTTGTGGCAAATCCACGGTTGGCAATGCCATTCTGAGACTCATTGAACCCACTTCAGGGCAGATAGAGTTCTGCGGTGAGGAGATGACGTCGCGTAACAAACCTCTTCTGCAAAGCCATCGTCGTCATATGCAGATCATATTTCAGGACCCCATGTCCTCCCTTAATCCAAGAATGAAGGTAGGAGAAAGCGTTGGGGAACCGTTGTATGTCCATGAGCATCTCAAAGGAAAAAAACTGCAGAAAGCTGTTGAGAAACTCTTTGACATCGTTGGTATTCAAAAGAACTGTTTTAACCGCTACCCGCATGAATTTTCAGGAGGCCAACGCCAACGGCTAGTCGTTGCCCGGGCGCTTTCATTAAATCCTAAATTCATTGTCTGTGATGAACCGGTGTCCGCTCTTGATGTTTCTATCCAGTCTCAGATCCTCAATCTACTCGTTGATTTACAAAAAGAGATGGGCCTGGCTTATCTATTTATTTCCCACGATTTATCTGTGGTACGCCACATCAGCGACCGCGTTGCGGTCCAGTATTTAGGCAAGATTGTGGAGATCACCACAAACAGCAGATTGTTTGAAACACCACTCCATCCCTATACAATCGCTTTAATGGCGGCAATTCCGATTGCTGATCCGGTCGTTCAGCGTCAAAGACAGAAACAGGTTTTGAGCGGGGATTTGCCAAGCCCTGAAAACCCACCCCCAGGTTGTGCCTTTCATTCCAGATGTCCAAATTGTCAAGCGGTTTGTGTTTCAGAAAGCCCACAGCTTAAACGGGTAGGCCCCGACCATTTGGCAGCCTGTCATTTTATTTGATCTTAGCAATAAACGGCTCAGGGATCGTACAAAAATAACTTGGCATAATCTGTCCGCAAAAGTCCCGTAAAGATTGGACATTTTGCAGACAAAATGCCACAGCAACGCGATTCCTTGACATTAAAGGGAATCACTTGAGTAATTTTTGAGCCAACCCTTACCTAAAAACATCCTGAATCCACTTCGAAAACTTCACACTTGATCTTTTCAGCCTTCTGATTTCTACTGAGAGTTAAGTCTTATTGATTTCAACGCCTCAACCCGGTCACCGTTGACTGTTAATTCAGGAGTTTGCTTTGAAAAGAAAAAAGCTGGCCGTACTCACAATCGAAACAGAAGCAAAGGATGAGTTTGTCAGCCAGCTGCAAGAGCTCTTTTCAGACTATCTTGAGATTGCGGGCTACAGTATCAGAGAAAAAATTAAACACACCATCGATGCTGACCTTATTCTGATTTCGGCAGCGGTGGCAACCAGTATCGTCAAACCTTATCTTCCTCCCGGTGTTGAGAATATCTATATCGATATTGTATTTTCCAAAAAGAAAGTCAAACAACTAAACAAGCTGGCTCCAGGCACATCCGCGATGTTGGTGGATTACTCCTACTCCACAGCTATCGATATCATCTCAATTCTCTACGAAATCGGCATCAAACATATCGATTTCAAACCCGTTTTTCCTGACATCAAAGAGGAAGATATTCCTGCTGTCGATATGGCCGTCACTGCTGGATTGCTCTCCTATGTCCCCTCGCGCGCAACCCAAATCATCGATATTGGATGGCGAAAAATCGGGGTTTCCACACTGATGGATATTGCCACCAAGCTGAAGTTTTTAGACCAAAGGCTTGAAGAGAAACTGATGGCCTATGCCGCGGATTTGCTCCCGCAAAGTTATGGTCTAACAGCAGCCTTGCAGAGTTCCAGTTATATAAAAAATCAGTTGGAGGTCGTGCTGGAAGTCATCGACGATGGTATTGCGGTGATCGATAACCAAAACAATATTGTTCACTTTAATCGCAACCTCTGTAAGATCCTTAATTTGCAGGCGCATAGCCTTGAAAACAAGAATATAAGTCAGTTCACCCGGGACACTTCCTTCAGGCAAGAGGTCTTTAAAATGGAGGTGGCAGAGAATCGCCTGGTGGAATTAGATAAGATTGGGAAAAAACTGGTGGTGACGAAACGTGAGATTAACGTCCAGGAACGGAGCTTCGGCAGTATTTTTATTATCAAGGATGTGACACAGATAGAGAATCTGGAAAGTCAGCTCAGAAAACAATTGTCCAGGAGCGGGCATGTGGCCAAGTATTTTTTTGAAGATATTATCGGGCATAGTCCGGTGATGACAGAGTGTGTCAAAAAAGCGAAAAAAATAGCTTCCATTGACGCCACTGTCTTGATTTCAGGGGAAACGGGCACTGGCAAGGAGCTTTTCGCACAATCAATTCACAACCACTCAATTCGCAAAAACCGTCCCTTTGTGGCCATTAATTGTGCCGCCTTACCCTCCAATCTTCTGGAAAGCGAATTGTTTGGATATGAAGATGGTGCTTTTACAGGGGCAAAAAAAGGGGGCAAAAAAGGTCTTTTTGAACTCGCACACACGGGGACACTATTCATGGATGAAGTGGGAGATATTCCCTTGGACGTGCAGGTAAAGCTGCTCAGGGTTTTCGAAGAAAAAGAGATGATGCGGATCGGGGGTACAAATATCATTCCCATCAACGTTCGCATTCTGGCGGCAACCAATCGGGAGTTCCGGGACCTCATCAATGACGGTAAACTCAGAAAGGATTTCTACTACCGCCTTAATGTTTTAAGCCTTTATATCCCCCCTCTTCGAAAGCGAAAATCGGACATCCCCTATCTGATTGATTATATTTTAGAGGGCATTGGCTGCCAGTCAAAAAAAGTTAATGAGACGACACTAAGCGTGTTAAAGGGATACACATGGGAAGGCAATATCCGGGAACTGAAGAACTGTGTTGAGTATATGGGATACATGGGCAACTCGGAACTGACCCTGAATGATCTGCCGGAGAGCTCATATACATTGCTCCCTGACGATGCAGAGAAGACGATTTTCAACGAATTGCACGACAAGGAGAGTCAGATCGCGGAGTCAATTCTTAAAATTCTGAAATTTCGTAATGCGGGGCGTCGTCTTTTATATGAACTGCTGATTAAGCAGGGATTGGAAACATCTGAATATGGGATCAGGAAAATACTAGATTACCTGCAAAAAAAGCAATTGATCCAATACGGTAAAGGCAAAAAAGGCGTACAACTCACAGACTGGGGGCACAGTTTTATCAATTAAATGGAAGCTTTATGGGATGAATTAATAGCAGATCTCCCAGCTAAGCATCCCGCTGTAATCAGGCCCTTCTTTAATGATTGCTCACCTTTCAACTATCCCAACCAGGGAATAAGTCCTGCAATCATCTGTCAGATCGATGCATCAAAGCTCCGTTGTGAACGTTAAGCAGACGAATTTTCTGTGGCCCCATAGCGGGTATACTGAAGATGGCATAAAACCTGAAGAAGTCTGGTAAAAGGTCCAATTTGTGGAATGGTTTACATTGTCAATCAGTCTAAAAGAGGAAATATGTCAATCGAGCATGATTTGAATTTGGAAGAAGCCCTCAAAACGAAGGGCGTAAAAACCCAGGGATTTGTCAATATAGCGATTAAAGCGGACAGAACACATGTTAGAATCCCTGTTTTTGTTATCACAGGAGAAGAAGAAGGTCCTACGATTCTGGTAGATGCGTGTACACATGGGGATGAATATGAAGGAGCTGAAGCCATTATCAACGTTGCCAGTAATCTGAAACCATCAGACATCAAAGGAACATTCATCGGAATTCCAGCATTGAATTTTGACGCCTTCAACGCCGTCAGCCGTATCTCCCCCATAGATTTTACCAATCTAAACCGAATCTTCCCCGGAAACCCAAACTCTTTTATTACCCAGAGAGTTGCAGACACATATATCCAGTCGTTTGTTAAAAATGCAGATTTTATTATTAGTTTTCATGGCGGTGGAGATGTGCTTTACCTGGAATCTTTAGTCGGATATCAACCTCCCACAGACGACCTGGGGAAAAAAACCTATGAAATGGCGAAGGCCTTCGGAACCGAGGTCATCTGGCGCATGCAAAACCTGCCATTTAATGGTGTATCTGTTATTGAAGCCAGAAAACTGGGAATCCCAGCTATTTTACCAGAAATAGGCTCCCACTGCACCAGACAATATGATCGCCAGAAAAATATCGAAGTCTGCGCCAACGGAATTCTGAATGTGATGAGCCATCTGGGAATCACCAGAGAACAACATAAGACTCAAGTAACCAGCCATATAGACACAGAGCTCCACTATGTCCACAGTGATTTTGGTGGTATTCATACACCCCTGAAAAAATCCATGGGAATGGTCGAAGAGGGCGAAGTTCTGGCAAACATAACAGATGTGTTTGGAGAGGAACTGGGCAAGGTTTATGCTCCCTTTGATGGAATTGTACTGGGATACTGGAGTATTCCGATCATTCAACCCGGGGACTGGTCTTATCTATTTGCTAAATTGCTATAGTAGAATCAGACTAAATCGCATCCATGGCCGGTCTGAAGAATTTATCCCAGTCCGGCCGGAATATTCTTGAACGACTTGCCAAACCCAACATGAAAAAAGGCCTGTATTCCTTTATTGATTCCTTAAGTGATCCATTAATTGAAGCGGCAGCCAGTATCTGGCACAGACCTGAGAAGGCAATGGAAGAGGTCTATGCCTGCGATCTGCAAACCTCAATGCTGGAAGAA
>Ga0233437_1005789_pt1 | contig 13117 bp, 13 predicted proteins | sample SI_122_August201_FD_182714 | JGI IMG/M metagenome (GOLD analysis project Ga0233437, IMG submission 182714) | Seawater microbial communities from Saanich Inlet, British Columbia, Canada - SI_122_August2016_200_MG | ecosystem: Environmental > Aquatic > Marine > Inlet | place: Canada: British... | reverse complement strand
TTTTACCGCTTAGGGACCGTTCAAAAATAACTTCACTTAATCTATTTGTAAAAGTCCTAAAAACACTGGACATTTTACAAACAGAATGTGACAGCAACGTGTTTCTGATGAAACACTTGACTAATTCTTGAGCCGACCCTTAGTCAAGAAAGTGTATACATAACCAGCGTTAAGGCTGGTGTAGTTATAAAGAAGCCGTTTTATCCCCGGAAAGATAAGACGGCTTTTTTTTTGAGAAGATTGCCCTGAATATGGAATGCTGAAATGGAGGAGGAATAATTGTGAAGAAAGCACTTGCTGGGAAAAGGCCTTTTTTTTACGGTTGGTGGATTGTTCTTTGCTGTTTTATGCTGCTGTTTCTTTTTGCAGGCGCGGGGTTCTACTCGTTCAGTATTTTTATTAAACCGCTGGAATCAACCTTCGGATGGAGGCGATCCGAGATCTCGCTGGCCATGTCGATCTACTTGATCGTTCACGGTTCAATGGCCCCTCTCATAGGCTATCTGGTCGAGAAATATGGCCCCCGCAGAATCATGTCATTCTTTGTGGTTATTTTTGGCGGGGCCTTTATCCTGGTTAGTCGGACGGATTCGCTGCTGTTTTTCTATCTGACTTACGCACTGATAGCTGTCGGTTCATCGGGGGTCGGTTTTGTTCCCGTCAGCAGCATTCTGTCCCGCTGGTTTGTCAGGCGTCGGGGAACGGCCATTGGCGTCTCCATGGTGGGTATTTCTCTGGGGGGTATGGTCATGGCGCCCCTGATCGAGTTTTTGAATACGAGTTACAGCTGGCGTGTGGCATTTGTATTTCTGGGGATTGTGGTCTGGGTGATCGGTTTGCCGCTGACGATGTTTGTTATCAAGGGCAATCCCAGGGATATGGCACTGTTACCGGATGGTGACCTTCCGGAAGCGGTCCCGGAAGACTCACCCGTGGATTCATCGGCCTTACCGGGAAACGTAGCGGAAACGGGATGGCCTTTGAACGCCGCGCTCCGTTCCAGAGCTTTCTGGTCTGTTGTCGCCACGTTCATCCTGGCTCCTGCAGCTCAGATGGGGGTTTTGCAACATCAGGTCCCTCTCATAACGGGTGTCGGGATTTCCGGAGCAGTCGCTGCGGCGGCGCTTGGGTTTACGGCGGGGCTGGGGGGTGTCGGAAAAATGAGTTTCGGTCGAATTTCGGAGCTGATTCCCCTGCAATTTGTAGCGCTGCTCTGCTTCGGTCTGCAGGCGATAAGTGTACTTGTACTCTATTATGCGTCGTCTATGGTTTCAGTCTGGATCTATGTCTTCATTTTTGGATTCGCCATGGGGGGGAATATCGTGCTGCTGCCCATTGTTGTCGGGCGCTATTTTGGGCTGGCATCCTTCGGGGTGCTGATGGGAATTGTGACCTTTTTCCAGGCGCTGGGATCCGGTGCGGGAGCAGTTCTTTCCGGTGTGATCTATGACACTACCGGCAGCTACCAGGTGGCCCTGATGCTCTATACGGGAATTTACCTGCTGGCCATTCTGGCCATATTTTCTGCGGGTCAACCCAAAGCCTATCAACCAGCAGCCTGAACCACTCCTCATCCAGGGAGTGCGCTTTTAGCATCACGGATAATCTTGTCCAGGGACTCTGCAGTGATATCGTAATCCGCTTCTTCAGGGATGCAGAGGAAAGGTCCACTCTCGCGGTTTTCGACCCACGGCTGCACAGAGACAACCGGGCTGTTCTTTGCAGTCGTAATCGCTGCGGAGAGGGTGGTGCTGCGTCCCAGTTTCTGAATATTCATGCGGGTCGGGAAAATAATGGTGTGCTTTTCCGCTTCATTTTCTGCTAACGCTTGCTGCGGGGAGATCCAGAGAGAGTCAACCGATTCCGAGCCGTCGTGGGCGCCCAGATGATCTTGCGGGGCTTCCGCCAGATAAAAGAAGGTATCAAACCGTTTGGGCATCATCTCCGGCGTAATCCAATGGGCAAACAGGGTCAGGTGGTCAATGGCCAGCGTGAGAGACTCCGCCTTTAAAAAATCTAGGAGATTGGTGCTTTCCGTGGTCAGCTTTTCTCGGTAGTTTTTCAGTTCTCGTAGACGGGCTCCCGGGACAATCCCATCATCTCCTTTCTGACGTGCCAGCAGGATTCCGCTCTCTTCGAAGGTTTCGCGGATGGCAGCCACCCGGGTCGCTAAATCCTGATCACTGAGATCTTCTGCTCCGACACAATATTGACGGATTTCCGGATCATGATCCCCGGGTTCGGTTTTTCCACCCGGAAAAACCAGGGCCCCGGATGCAAAATCAATCTGTTGATGCCGAACCACCATGAAAATCTCGAAGCCCTGGGAAGACTCCCGACCGATAATAATAGTTGCAGATGGAATTGGGACCGGTGGATGTTCAGTTGTCATAGAGCGTCCTTGCCAAGTGGGTTGATAAATCAGGTAAAACTATACAGGTGTTGAATCTCCTCTTTCCAAATCGAACCGTCTATCGTTTCCAGGACCATGGGGATCTCTTCAAAGCGCGGGTCCTGCATAATAAACTGAAAGGCTTTGGTGCCGATCTCACCTTTGCCGAGGCATTGATGACGGTCTACGCGGCTGCCCAGTTCTTTTTTGGAATCGTTGAGGTGCATGGCTCTTAAATACTCAAAGCCGACGATTTTATCAAAAAGAGCGAAGGTTTTCCGGCAGGCTTTCAGGGTTCTCAAATCATACCCGGCCGCAAACGTGTGACAGGTATCCAGGCAGACACCGACCCGCGATTTGTCTTCGACTCGGTCTATGATTGCTGCCAGGTGTTCGAACTGAAATCCGAGATTGCTGCCCTGGCCGGCGGTGTTTTCGATAATGGCGGATACGCCACTGATTTGATCCAGGATGATATTCACAGATTCGGCGATGGTTTCGAGGCAGGCTTCCGGAGAACTCTTTTGCAGATGGCTGCCAGGATGAAAGTTGAGCATAGTCAGACCCAACTGTTCACAACGCTGCATCTCATCCAGAAAGGCTGTTCTGGATTTTTTTAACGCGTCTTTGTCAGGGTGACCCAGATTGATCAGGTAGCTGTCATGGGGGAGGATAACCCGCAGATCAAACCCATGTTCCTCGCAGTTTAGTCCGAACTGCTCAATATTAGTGGCGGTCAACGGTTTGGACCGCCACTGCCGTTGATTCCGTGTAAACATCGCAAAAGCTCTGGCTCCGATCTCTTTGGCGTTCAGGGGGGCGTTCTCAACTCCCCCGGCGATACTGACATGGGCGCCGACTCGTTTCATTTGATATTCTGCAGGTTTATTGATTGGGTCTGTCTCGTCCGGCCATCCTACCTGAGTCCCGTAGGTAAAACAAGCCGGTTTCCTTCAATTTCCAGGGAATAACTGTCAGACAGAGACTTTGATTGGAAAAAGCGATGGTTTATTGAGATATGTTAAGGACTAAAGAGACAATCGGAACTATAATAGCTCTTAGGGATCGTACAAAAATAACTTGGCATAATCTGTCCGCAAAAGTCCCGAAAAGACTGGACATTTTGCAGACAGAATGCCAAGTCAACGTGTTTCCTTTACACCTACAACGCGATTCCTTGACATTGATGGGAATCACTCGAATGGGAAACACTTGAGTAATTTTTGAGCCAACCCTTATACAAACCAGCATACCGTCCCGGGCATATTAAAGGCTGAGTATTGACAAATCCGCCTGCAAGCCAACCTGCGCTGGACATCAAGTTGCTAGAGAGAAAATGAGTGAAATGAGAGATAAAACCGTAACGACCGTCATTGATCAGGGGGCATGCATCGGTTGCGGGACATGCGTCGAGGTCTGTCCTGATGAGACAATATCCATCATTGATGACAAGGCCCGCGTGACTGGCAGCGAGTCTTTGAATTGCGATCACTGTGCCGCCGCCTGTCCGGAAGAAGCCATTCAAGTGGCTGCCGTCGACGGGACCCTCTCCCAGTATCAGACTTTTCAAGCGCTCGAAGACTGGCTTCCCCACGGAGAATTTGATACGGCCAGTCTGGTGAATCTGATGCGCTCGCGCAGATCCTGCCGCAACTTCCAGGTGAAACCGGTTTCCAGGGATATTCTGGATGATCTGGTCAAGGTCGGGATCACGGCGCCTTCCGGATCCAATTGTCAGATGTGGTCATTCACGATTCTGCCAGACCGGGAATCCGTGATAGCGTATGGTGAAAAGATCATGGCGTTCTTCTCTCGTCTGAACCGCATGGCCGAGAATGTCTGGCTGCGGACCTTTATGAAAATCATCGGCCGGAATCAACTCGCCGGGTATTATCAAAATCACTACCAGAGTGTTCAGGATGGCCTTGAGAGTTGGAAAAATGAGGGCAAAGACATCCTTTTTCATGGGGCTCAGGCGCTGATCATTGTGGGGTCGAAAGCGGTGGCGAGCTGCCCGACCGAGGATGCGTTGCTGGCAACACAGAATATTCTGCTGGCGGCACACAGTATGGGGCTGGGGACCTGTCTGATAGGCTACGCCATCGAAGCGATGAAAGAGGATGTGAACGTCCGGGATTATATCGAGATCCCGGAAAATGAAGACCCCTATGCGGTGATTGCACTCGGATATCCCGATGAAACCTACCGGGCTGTGGCTGGGCGGAAACCATTTATTCAACGTGTCGTCAAGAAAACTTCTTAAGTGACAGGATTTTATGAATCTGGATGAGATGAAAACGGTGATTCCGGCAGACTGGCTGGATCAACACCGACTGGAGTACATTGAGCTGAGTGAAAAAATAACCCGGACGATTATGATGGCAGAAGCCGCTAATAAGGGTTGGAAAGAACCGCTCACAAAACTGTCTGACTTTGAAGCCTTTATCGCTTCCGAAGCAGCAGACAAGGAGATGTCAGCGGAAAATATCCGGCTGTTTCTGATGGATGCCGGAAAGATCCGGGCTCGCAACAATATATTTGAAAAATACTGTGTTCCGCTTCTGCCAAAGGATGACCAGGGGAAGTGTACGGCTACGAAAAAAGTAATTCTCGATTTTATCCGCTTTACGGTCGAGGAAAAATAACCGGTTTCGGGTCCCAGCTGCCATTCCTATTTTCTCCATACTCGCATTTAAACCCCGGCAATGCCCGGCCAGGCATAAAACAGACATCTTCCCCCTGGCTGGGGGAGAGGTAGAAACCGGTTTTTCCAGAGATCAACCTGGAAAAACAATCCGTTTCAGCTCGGTTCCAGCTTGAATCCAGCCCTTTTTATATTCCTATCATACTGATATATTATCCTGTATTCTCTAACTATCAGAAAAAGTTAAAAAACTAGTTGCAATTTTACTAAAAATTATGAAAGATCTTCTTGGAACTTATCAGTATTGTCCGGTGAGTTTCATCTTGATTTTGAAATATAGTGTTGGTTTCGAGAAAAATGTTTTTGAAATAATGCTATGCGTAAGCGACTAACGGAATACAGGAACGATTATGCCGACAGGAACAGTGAAGTGGTTTAATGATAAGAAAGGGTTTGGTTTCATTCAACGTGACGAAGGAGGAGACATCTTCGTTCATCATACAGCAATCACCATGCCTGGTTTTCGAACTCTGAATGAAGGTGAGCGGGTGGTTTTCGAGATTGAAGAAGGAGATAAAGGCCCAGCTGCGAAAAATGTTCAGAAAGAAGAATCAGAAAGTACCGTTGCGGAATAGACGCTTAGAATAAAGCATTAGTATTTCAGAAGCATAAAGTACTTTGAGTAGATTCGCATTTAAGGCTAATGCCTGATAAGTCAGACAGTTTTTGCAGTAAGACGACAAATCATTGAGTTGATTTCAGCCTTTGACGAAAAAGCCAGGGAGACGTTTTTCGAAAACAGAGGCTGAAATTTCCCCAGTTCAGCATTTCATTAAATGACCCGGCATTCTGCCGCCTTCGATTCCCTGCTGTTTTACCGCCATTCTACCCCTGCCTATCTCAGGTTCTCAACCCCCTCTTTGCTGCTCCATCCGGATTTCGTCACACATACCTGGTCAAGTGGCCCGATGATGTTGCGAGCTTTGGTTGGGAAATTCTGCAGATGTGTACTGATGATGTTGATAAAAGGGGTTTCATGCATAAAGTAGAGTGGCAGCTCCTCGGATATGAGCGTTTGAAACTGTCGATAAAGCCCGGTTCTGATTTCGGGATCAGTCTCTCTTCCAGCTGCCCCCAGCAGAACATCCAACAGTTCGTTGGATATTCCGGCGGTGTTGTCTCCTACCCGATGCCGGATATGTTCTGAACGGAAAAGCGGGTGCAGGTTGATTATCGGGTCTCCCCACTCGATCACCCTGGAAAGTGTCATGTGATGCTGCCATTTGGAGACCTGGATATACCAGTCTATGTAACTCTGCGGGGGGTCCAGTTCCACTTTAATTCCGATTTTTTCCAACTGCGACTTGATGTAGCTCGCAACCTGCTTTTCATAGCCCCCTGGATTTGGCATCCATGTCAGCTGTGTTGAAAAACGGGTGCCGTCTTCAGTTCGAGGATAACCCGCCTGATTCAACAACTGCTCAGCTTTATTCAAGTCCAAAGGGTAGAGGTCGACATCATCATTGTAAAAACGACTTTCAAGAGGCAGCGGTCCAGTCAGGGCCAGTGTGTAGTCCCGATAAATTGCGGCGTTGATGAACTCCAGGTCAATGGCAGATGCGATTGCCTGTCTGACCCGCTGGTTTTTCAGCGTTTTTTTGCGCAGGTTGAATTCGAGATAGTTTAAAGCACCGACGTTTTCATGGTCGATTGATTCTATCCGTAGTTCGTTATTTTCAGAGAGACTGTCGCTGACATCCAGGTTCTGCAGAAAGGTAAACAGATGGGCGTTGCCGCTGTTCAAAGCCGTTATGGCGGCTGAAAAATCGGATCCGTTTTTACCGATGATCTGGTTCAGGCAGGGTCTGTCCGGTATTAGAAAGCGGTTGAAACGTTGTAGAATGAATCCTTCCCCGGCTCGATAATCGGCTACCAGAAATGGACCGGAGCCCACAGCTTTAATGTTGGCCGGATTTTTGAAGATGTCCCCGCTACCGTAGATGTGTGCAGGCAGGATCGGTAAGAAGGGACTGGCCAGACCGATCAGTAGCGCGGGGTCGGGTTGTGAAAGATGCATGACGAAGGTTGCCGCATCGGGGGTTTCTACTAATTCGACCCGGCCGAACATCTTCTCTCCCAGGGGGTGGTATTGTCTGAATATCCGGTATGAAAAAGCGACATCCTCGGAGGTGACGGGCCATCCGTCGTGAAAAACGGTGCCCTCCTGCAGGTAAAACCGATGGGTCATTCCGTTGCTGGAAACTCCCCATGAGGATGCCAGATAGGGAAGAAATGATCCATCTTCACCCATTTTCAGCAGGGAAACAAACACGTTGCTGGCCGCAGAGGTAATAGACAGGTCACCGCTGATCGCAGCGTTAAAATGGGCTGGAAAGGGGTGAAAAAGCTGAACCAGGTCCCCATCGTCTTCAGCCCGGGACAGTTGTGGCTGGTACAGAAAAACAAGTGCAAAGACTAAAATCAGGACCTGCTGGCTTCGAAAAAAAACTGTCTTCATCTGTCACTTCCTGGCGGACATCCGCAAATCGGGTTTGCTGTGTTACGGTTCATAAATTCGTTCAGACTTCAGGGACGCTTTGACTGATTCATTTCCCACTTAGGGGACGGTACCAGGGAAATAGATTCAATAAATGGTTCCTTACAATTACCGGGCTGGTCAGAGACTTGATTGTGAAACCTTGTTTGATCAGCATAAAATAATTTTACCGCTTGGTACAGTAAGATGGCGCTCTTTTTGAGTAGATTTCGATCCCCTTTTCTGTTTTGTAATAGGTCTTTACCGATAATTTGATTGATTAATCAGCGCAATATCATTAATAATAACCCATCACCCAAAGAGTGAAAAAGAGAGGTGTAACCATTTAACACACAAAAACAGATGAAATCCGTGATCATGTCCTGCAGCAAATTGTTGTTTCTGTCCGTATGGGTGCTTGCCGGTTGCTCATCCACCGTTTTTCATCCGGTAGTCTCTCAGCAGACACCAGTTTCCAGGGACAACGCGCTGATTGTGATGGGGGTTACCTGGGTGGAAATATACAATGATACCGAAGACGCTCTGGATAAAAAACAATATAGCGCAGATCTCCTCAAGAATGAGAAAAGCGTGCGTAAACTCCTGGTGGATGAAAAAGGCACTGCCTTGAATGGAGCGCTGTACTACCTGTCCCGTTTCCAGTTTCATTTTGAGAACCCGGCAGAGGAAGAACACGGTTTTATTCGATTCGACAGGGATGTCAGGGAATATGAAGAAATTGCCATCCATGAGTTCAGTCCCGGTTTGGTACAGTTGGTTAATATTGAGATTGAGCAGCGCCATTATAACGAAGACGGGCAAATCGGCGACGTAGACTATCGTTGGAAGAAACACAGGATTGAATATAAAAAGGACTATGGCAGCTGGGATCTTCAGGCAGGCAGGGTCTCCTATCTGGGGCATCTGCGCATGTACTTCAAGACCAGACGGTTTGTATTCGGCCTGTTAACACCTGAGGAACTGGTTAAACAGACTCAATTGGTGGCCATCGTAATCGAAGATCGATTCGATGAGGTGAAGCAGCGATTGAAAAATAAAAAGCCCTGGTTTCCGGTAGCCGAGATGGTCAATCAGGCCAGACCAGCCAAATGGATCTTTCTGCAGGACGCCTTCGCTGAATTTCAACAGGGTGCCGGATTGGAAACAGGTAAAAAAAAGATCATCAAACGGAATAAAAAGAAGTTCTTTTTCTAATGGTCCAACATTGCAACGACTCTACCCGCTTAATAAAGGTCAATGAGTATCAAACCCTGGAAAATTCTGCGTTCAAAGTACCTGGTACAGGACCAGTGGCTGGCCCTGCGGGCTGATACCTGCCTCACCGCGGAAGGCGTCGAGCTTGATCCCTTCTACATATTTGAAAAGCAGGACTGGGCCCATGTCATGGCCTTTGACAATGAAGGGCGCGTCCTGATCGTGCGCCAATACCGCCACGGCAGTAAAACGATTTGTGCGGAACTGCCCTGCGGCGTGATCGATGACAGCGACCTTTCCCCCCTGGATGCAGCAAAGCGCGAACTGCTGGAAGAGACCGGTTGTGTGGCCGAAGACTATGAGGCGATCAAGCCTGTTTACGCCAATCCGGCCCGACAGACCAACTGGGTGCGTTGTTTTGTTGCTTATAACGCCAGGAAGGTTGTTGAGCCCAATCTGGACGTCTCCGAAAACATCGAATCGGAATTTGTCAGCCTGGAAGCGCTTTTCAGATTGATCGACAGCGGTGAGTTTTCACAATCGCTTCACATCTCCAGCGTGTACCAGGCTCTCAGAAAGACCGGAAAACTTAACCTGGAAGAGGTCGTCCTCTTCTGAACCGGAAAAAAGACCTTGCACAGGTGACATGGTGGAACCGATCGTATACAACCGTAACTTCAGCAAGTGGTTTGCCAAGGATGTGCTGCGGGCTATTAAAAAGTACCACATGATCCGGGAGGGCGACACGGTTCACGTGGCCCTGTCCGGTGGGAAGGACAGCATGACGCTGCTGTACATCCTCAGTTATCTGCGTCAGTTTTCCTATCTGCAATTTGAATTGGAAGCACTGCATGTCAAAACGACTGACTATGATACGACGGTCATGCAGGCCTACTGCCGGAATCTGGGGGTTCCTTACCTTGAGGCGGTGCTGAGAAAGGGGCCGGACCCGGAGGAGGACCAACCGTGTTACATCTGCTCCCGACTGAAAAGAGGCGCGCTCTCGGAACTGTTGAAACAGCAACGGGAGAGCCGTGTTGCCTACGGTCACCATGCAGACGATGCGGCGGAGACGTTTTTGATGAATATGATCCAGAACCGCAAACTGGGCAGTTTCTCACCCCGGGTCTCTGTCGCGGGTCACCCCATGGTGATCATCCGACCTATGATATACCTGGCTGAAGAGACGATTCGCAGGTTGCATGCCTATGCGTCCCTGCCGCTGCTGGACTATCGGTGCCCCCATGAAGCGACCGGTCTCAGGAAAGAGTTCAAGGAGCGCGTCGCCGGACTGGACGCCTATTTCAACACCACGGGCTTTTCCCGCCGGGTGGTGGATGCAATTGAGAATATTGACCGAACCAATATCTGGTCAGACGTGGAATAAAACCAATACCCTTTACGTGTATCTTATCGATCCATCACATATTTTCAGGCATACATATGAACACAATCGCCATTGAAGACAAACACGCCATCCCGTTTTTCAACAAGCTTCAGGTATCCATCGAAAGAGGTGAGGGGGTGTATGTCTGGGATGAGAGTGGCCGCAAATATCTGGATTTCACATCGGGCTGGGGGGTCACCTGTCTTGGCCATGCCAATCCGGTCATCACCCGGGCCATTTGCGAACAGGCTGAAAAGATTATTCAAAATCCCAGTTCCGGGTTGACCTATTCTCCAGCCAGGGCAAAGCTGCTGGATCTACTGTCTTCGATCCTGCCCGGACACCTGCAAAAGGTCTTTTTTTCCAACAGTGGTGCCGAAGCCAATGACGCAGCCATCAAACTGGCCCGTAAGGTTTCGGGAAGAACGGATATCATCTCTACTCACAAGAGTTTTCATGGCCGTACCATCAGTGCCGCGTCTGCCACCGGACAGGCGAAGCACCGGGAAAAATTCAACCCGTTGATGCCGAACTACCGCTTTGTGCCTTATAATGACCTGGCAGCCCTGACCGAAGCCATGGACGAGAGGGTGGCGGCAGTGATCCTGGAACCCATCCAGGGTGAAGGAGGCGTGAACATCTCCCCCGAGGCCTATCTGCAAAATGTGTCGAATATTTGTGAAAAGAACGGATCATATCTGATCATGGACGAGGTGCAGACCGGATTCTGCAGAACCGGCCCCATGTTTGCAATCGATGGACTGGACATCAAAGTGGATTTCATGACCATGGCCAAAGGCATCGCCGGCGGATTTCCCATCGGCGCTTTTGCGGTTTCGGATGAGATCGCCGGCAAGATAGAAATGGGGGACCATGGCGGCACCTACTGTGGAAATCCGTTGGGAACGGCTGTTTCCTATGCCGTGATCAAATATCTGATCGATAATCGCATCAGTGAACATGTCGAAATCATCTCAGCAGCAACCTTTGAGGAGCTTTATCGCTGGCAGAGAATATTCGGTGATGTCATTGCCGATGTTCGTGGTCGGGGGCTGTTGATAGCGATTGAGTTTTACAAGTCCTCAGATGCCAGTGCCATCTATGCGCAGTGCCTGGATGCGGGACTTTTTGTCAACATCACCCAGGAGAAGGTCATCAGGCTCTTTCCGGCTCTGAATATTACGCCTGACGAGATGCAGGAGGGGCTGCAGATCCTGGAAAAAATCATAGCCCGAATGGTGAACGCCTGAACAGGAATTGAATATGGTGTACCGCAAGGCGGTGATCTATTTTCTGAGCGGCACCGGTAACTCATACCGGGTGTCGACCTGGCTGGAGCAGCAGGCAACGGCAGCGGGTCTTGAGACAAAGATCTGTTCGGTGAATAATGCTCATCCGCAGCAGGAAATTGCTGACTCCGGCGAAACGTTGCTGGGCCTGGTCTTTCCCACCCACGGTTTCACAGCCCCCTGGCACATGATCAAGTTTGCGGCGAAACTTCCCCGCCGAAAAACAACCCAGGCCTTCTGTATGGCAACCCGCGCCGGCCTGAGATTCGGTAAAGTCTTTCTACCCGGGATCAGCGGCTCGGCCACCTTTCTGATCTCCCTGATTCTTTTCCTGAAGGGATACCGGGTGCGCGGCGTGACCGCCATCGATATGCCTTCTAACTGGTACTCCCTGCACCCCATTCAAAGAACTGGAAGTATTGAGCGGATCAAAAAAAGGGCCACAAGCAAGGTCCGCAAATCCATGGCCCGGCTGCTGCAGGGACGCAGAATGTGGCTGACCTGGAATAACCTTTATGAGACGATCTGGGGGATTCCTCTTTCTTATATTTCGTTGCTTTATCTGCTGGTGGGTCGCTTCTTCCTGGCCAAGCTCTTTTTTGCCAACCGGGATTGCGACGGCTGCGGAATCTGCGCCGTCAACTGTCCGGTAGGGGCTATCCAGATGCAAGGCGTTGACGGTCAGTGGCCCTTCTGGCGCTATAACTGCGAAAGCTGCATGAAGTGCGCGGCTTTCTGCCCGAAAAACGCCATCGAGGCCGGACATTCCTGGGCTGTGGTACTGTGGATTCTTACTTCCTGGCCAGGTGCCGTTTTCATGCTGAACCAATTGAATCTGGTCCTTCCCGGTGTTGAACATTCACCTGGCACCTGGATGGCATCAGTCATTGACCTGGCATTTTTCTACCTAGCACTGATCATCTCCTACTTCATCTTCTCCCGTTTGCTAAGAATCCCCTTCATCAACCGAATCTTCACCCTCACCACCTTCACCCATCTGCCCTTCTGGGGCCGCTACCGCGAACCCGATACAAAAATAAAACATCTGCGGGATAAAAAAAGCCATCCTTCCTAAAGATTTTCGTCCCTTGCACGGACTCAGACATCGTTGCTGGCCAGCTCGGGGAAAGTCGATATCTATACCCCTCAGAAGCTGTTGAACCACACCATAAGGTGGATTGTACGATCCCTTAGGCACAGAATTCTCGAAAAAGGACATAGGTTATGAACAAACCGCTTGATCTTAGTATTCGTACGGCAAATCGTCAAATTTGGGCCGAGGCCCGGGCTGCGATGGAAACCAAAGGTATCAAGCACATGAGAAACGGGACAAGAAAAAGAAGGCGCTGGGATCTTTTCAATATTCTTATTCGGCTTTTTGGTGGATTTATAAAACTGACCGGAGGGTACCCCAGAGGTGTTCGAAATGCTATGAATGTGGTTGTCAACGAGTTGACGCTCTCCTTTGACGATCTTCCGATGGCATTTGACAACTACAAAATACTTCACCTGACGGACCTGCATCTTGACAGTACTCCCGGTATTGAAGAGATCATATCAAATTTGGTCAAATCGCTCTCTTATAATTTATGTGTAATGACCGGAGATTACAGGGCAGCCACGAGTGGCGGATTTCAGAAGATAATAGACCCTA
>Ga0233437_1005788_pt1 | contig 13117 bp, 9 predicted proteins | sample SI_122_August201_FD_182714 | JGI IMG/M metagenome (GOLD analysis project Ga0233437, IMG submission 182714) | Seawater microbial communities from Saanich Inlet, British Columbia, Canada - SI_122_August2016_200_MG | ecosystem: Environmental > Aquatic > Marine > Inlet | place: Canada: British... | reverse complement strand
CTGCTGCAATCTTACCACTAGTGACATTGATCGTATATGAGACGTCTGCGGTATAATTGATATTAAATGAAATCAATTGCGGATCTGAGTCGATCAATACCTTCTGAGGTATACTTACTGAAACGATGGCCGGGTTATCAGGCTGCACACCATCATCAATAGAAGATAAAGCAATTGACACATCGTTATCGGCCCCCTCAACGATCGTTTGTGTGAGAGTGCCTGAGTATATGACCTCATCATCCGCATTAAATGCCTTGGCATTGAAATTCAGGCTGAGATCATAAGGTAATTGGCTTAGTGTACCAGTCCAGATTCCGTCAACGTTGTCCAGTGTTGTAGAACTGATTGCCGTATCATCTGATGCATCCCATGCGTCGACAGTAATTGTTGCAATCTCATCAACTGTGCCTAATGCATTGAAATTTGCCTGGTTCCCTTGGGCATTCATATTAATACTGACATTGATGCTGGCTAAATTCGATTCGGCCGCTGTTTCTTCAGTCGTCTCTTCAGTCGCTTCAGTAACTATTTCCTCTTTCAATGTCTCTTCACATCCATAGCCGATGATCATGGTTAAAAAGATCAGAATTATTGCGGCTTTGTTTTTCATTTATTACTCTTTGTTAATGACTTGTGTGTTGTTTGTTTTGTGAGAGAGTTATCTGTTCTTGTTATTTATGATGCAGGGGGTGTGCCATGCTCTAGGTGTATATTAATACATAAATATATCAATAAAATAGAACTTAAATCCAATTCCGGGGATGCCTCTGAGACAGGCGCATTGTCTCACAACTGTCTCATCCGAGACAGTTGTGAGACAGTTTGCGTCAGAAAAAACCGCAATGGGTGTCTTTAGAGGCCAGGGCTGGAATGGAGGACGTCAACTTTAGAGCTTTAATCAGGGAAAACAGGTGCTTTTTTTTCGAGAAAAGCGGCAACACCGTGAATGCATTCGCCGGAGGCGATCAGTGAGACAGCTCTGTCTATCTCGAGTGTCAAGGCATCTTTTAGTGGCAGGTCTGGACTGCGGCGGATCACTTCCAGTGCAGCGCCAATAGCTTTTGGTCCGTTGGCAGCGATTGCTTCTCCCAGCGCAATGGCATCGTTCAGTGATTTGCCCGGGGCACTGAGACGGTTGACCAGTTTCAGTGACAGCGCCTCATCAGCCAGAATCTTTCTGGCTGTCAGGATCAGATCGGCAGCGACAGAAGGACCGACTAGGCGGACAAGGCTTGGGGTCCCTCCAAAGTCAGGCATGAGCCCCAGACGGGTTTCTGAAAAACAGACGACGGCGTTGGAATCCATGACTTTCAAATCGCAACGCATGGCAATTTCGGCCCCGCCACCGTAAGCTTGTCCGTTGATAGCGGCAATGATCGGCACTGGCAGCTCTATTAAACCGTCCACCACCGCCCTCACTCGTCCGATTGATCGCCGTGCAGGGACCTCATCATTGTTTTCAGCGGACGCCAGCAAAGATTCGAACATGGGGTTGTCCGGGTGGACATCAAATCCGGCACAAAAAGCCGTATTGCCTTCTCCCACTAGAATCACAACCCGTGGCAAGTGCTCCTGCAGTTGTTTGATGACCGTTTCCAGGTGGGAAAACATTGCGGCATTGAGTGCATTTCTTTTCAGGGGCCTGTTCAGGGTGATGATAGCAATTTTACCTCGATACTCGAGACTGACGTTTTCTTCTGGCATGACCTTTTTCAGGTTACTTTGGGATCGTTCATAAATAACTTCACATAGGGATCGTACAAAAATAACTTGGCATAATCTGTCCGCAAAAGTCCCATAAAGACTGGACATTTTGCAGACAAAATCCCAAGACAACGTGTTTCCTTTTCATGCGAAGTGTTTCTTTAACGCTAATGAGAAACACTTGACTAATTTATGAGCCGATCCTTTGTTATAGATGGCAGCGGAATCAGATTTCGATATGCAACTGCTCCAACCGGCGGTAAAGCGTGGCGCGGCTGATTCCCAGCAGCTTTGCAGCTCGGGTTCGATTGCCTTTAGCCTGACTGAGAGCCGTGGTAATTTGCGCAGTTTCATCAACCTCTGTAATGGATGCTGGAAGTCCCGCCGTTGCAACTTGTTCGGATTGTGGAGTAGCTGGTTGTACCGGCATTTGCGCAGTGTTTCTGACTTCTGGTGGCAGATCGTCAGGCTGGATCACCGACTTTTTGCAATGAATAATGCAGTGATCGACGATATTTTTCAGCTCACGGACATTACCCGGCCAGCGGTACCCGGTCAGTATTTGCATGGTTTCCACACCGAAATTGACAGCAGGCTTTCCCATGGAAATGCGCCGCTCCGACAGGAAGGTGTTCAGGAGGACGGGAATGTCCCCGTTTCTTTCTCTAAGCGGCGGCACACGGATCCGTGCCACCCGGATGCGGTAGAGGAGGTCTTCACGAAAAAGACCCTGCTGTACGAGGTCTCCTAGATTTTGGTTGGTCGCCGTGAGGATACGCACATCTATCTTTTTGGGACGATTTTCACCGATACGGATGATTTCGTGTTCTTGTAAGGCTCTAAGCAGGCTGGCCTGCATGCCCATGGGAATGTCCCCGATCTCATCCAGAAAAAGCGACCCTTTTTCAGCGGCCTCAAAAAATCCAGTTTGATCCGAAACTGCACCGGTGAATGCACCGCGGCGGTGTCCGAACAGCTGACTGGCCAGCAGCGATTCGCTGAGTCCCGCGCAGTTAACGGCGATAAAAGGGCCATTTCTACGCTGGCTGGATGCGTGAATACTTCGTGCGACCAGTTCCTTACCCGATCCGGTCTCTCCCTCAATGAGAACTGTCCAATCCCCTTCTGAAACCTGATCGAACATCTCGTACATCTCTAACATGGGTTGACTGTTCCCCACCATATTCACATAGTTAGACTGCCTGACCTGATCGCGCAGGGTGTGAATTTCGGTCATATCATAAAGACAGATGATGGATCGCTCAGGGTGTCTTGGATCTTCCCGGACCTCTACGTCCATCCAGTAGAGTTTGTGAAAGATTGATTCCAGAATCAAAGTGGCTCGATCTCTCTCCCCCGGGGGAAGATTGATGATATGCTGCAGCTGTTCTTTGGAATCGTCGCTCAAAGGCAGTATATCCATCCAATGGTTGTTCAGCGCCAGATCTCGTTTTAGACCCTCTATCTCTTCACAGGACGCGCTGACAAACTGAATAAAACCCGCTGTATCGATGATCAGGGTTTTCACGCGTAGCTGATCGAGGACAGCAAGCAGATCATCCCGGCTTTTTTCCAGGTCTGCCATCGTGTTGAGAACTCTTTTATTGGCTTTACTGAGGTTAATGTGAAGATTGATCCGAACGAAAACCTCTTCACGGATAAAGGGTTTGGTGATGTAATCGCTGCCACCGGCTTCAAAGGCTTTTTCGATGTTTTTGTCACGGGCGAGCGCTGTGACAAAAATAACTGGAATTTGCGCGACCCCCTCCATCATCTTCAATCTGTGGCAGGTCTCGAACCCATCCATTTCGGGCATCATGATATCCAATAGAATCAGGTCGGGCGGACGGGTGGAGACAATTTCCAGAGCCTCTTTTCCACTTGCAGCGACAATGGTCTGATAGCCTTTTTTTCCGATTAAGAGACTTAAGATCTCCCGATTTTCCTTATTGTCGTCGACAATGAGAATGAGTGAGCCTGTTTTGCTTTCCATTATCTTTCCCTATTGTACAACTGTCATTATGTCTCAACCGGATTTTCCGTTAACATTTTTCTTCGTCATTATAGACGTTGCAAATACAGCAGAGGAATGTTGCCGGTTCGCTGCCAATGTTCTTCATTCCATGGGGCTCCATGCTCGGGATATAGACGGAGGATCCAGGGCCGCACACTTTTGCTTCAACGACTTTGTCGGTGCTGGGATCGTACGCGTAACATTCGAATTCACCACTTTCAATGTACATGGTCTGGTGATAAAAATGATTGTGGATGGGGATTTGTCCTCCCGGTTGAATGGTAAAAAACCGCAGTCCATATTCAGGATTCCCATGTCCGTCATCACCTTGTTTTGACAACCAGCGGACACTGGTTCCGATGACATCAAGCATTTCTCCTTTATAGGGGAATTTTTCAATTTTCACATCTTCAACATCCTTCCAGTTTTCAACGCGCATAAGATCCTCTCGGTGTTTGTCTTAAGATATTTTTTTATTTCCCCTATTATGACAGGGAGGCGAGTGCGAACTTCGTCCTTGACCCGGAGAACCATTGTTTAAATAGTGGGTTTAGTTCTTTTGATCGTAAACAAGGCAGTCTTTTTCATCTTGTCTCACTCCGCCTTCCAGTTTCCAGACTTCTATGGCTTTTTCGACCAACAGGACTTCATTTTCATGAATAAAGTTATCTGCATTGGCAAGTTCGATAAACTTGAAGAGTATATCCTGCAGTTTTACTGGATCACTATCGAAGTGGGTGTTCAGTTCCTTGAGTGATATCACAAACTGCTGAGTTTGTGCTTCTAGATTCTCAAGCCTCATATACTTCTGCGCAGTTGCAATAAAAAACGTATCAAATTTATCTTCGTTAACATCCGGCAGCAAATACTTGAACGCGGATTGAATGACATCCTTTTCAGATTCATCAATATCCCTGTCTGAAAAAGCAATGCTGATCAGAGTGTAGAGCATGTCGTTTTCGATTTCCCATTCGCCCTCTTCAATCTGCCGGGTCTTGCGAAGAGAGACTTTATGCTGCAACTCCTCCAACTTCTCCAGATCGATATCATTCAGGAAGCCATCCTGGAGATTTCGCTTATGCAACAGGCTTTCAACTTCCATTGTCAGATATTGGGTATCTGCTTCCAGTTTTCGCAGCCGTCTCTTAATTTGCTCATTGACCATCTCCTTAAGCGGTTGAATCTGGTTTTTTTCCGGAGCAAAGTAAATGTTCATATTACCCCGATCGGTATCTTCCCAGAAGGTGGGGCCGTAGATACTTAACAAAAAGCATTGGTTTTCGACAATCTTCCTGAATTCATTCTCATTAAAATGAGCCAGGTCGTCCAGGTAGTCTTCGATGATGGTCTCCGCAAAATCATCCATCCCCTGTTCCAGATAATAAAGAGCCAGACCAACCTGTACCCTCCTGGTTCCGTTATTGCCCCCCAACATTGACTTGTCCATCTCATCTTTCGAAAAATTAGGGGGCTGATCCAGATCCAGGACAATTTTTAAGAGATAGAGCTGGTCTTCCCGACTCCAATTCTGCTCTTTGACCGCAATTTGGCATTTTTTAAGTTCAAAAGTTAGTGTATCAACGATGAAATAGAGGGCCGGGTTAGTTTTGGCGTTTTTATAGACTTCGTGACCATAAAACCTGATGCGTTCATAACAGACTTTGGTCTGGTCCACCTCTCCTGCTTTGATATAGGCCAGGATCATATTGGCGTAGTGGAAAGCCAGATTGTATAGGTTACGGGGTTCGTTGTTCCGGATGGCATGCTTGATTGCAAATCTGAACAGGGTATTGAACCGGATATTGATATGATTCTGAATCTGCGGGTTGTTGGCCTCTATACAAGAGGTGCCGATATCAACCAGTTCGGCAGGGATCAGGGAGGCTATATCATAGCGATTCATCTCCAGCATTTTAATGTAGGAGTTTCCCAGCAGCCGAAAAACCTTTACTTCATAGAAACTGGCGCTATCCTGCATCTCTTCATATTGCTGTTCGGTATAGGTCCGGTAGGTGGCGTTATCTCTAATCGCCTTTGTTAACCGAAAGAAGTTGTTGTTAAATTTTGATTTGCCTTTGATATAGACCGTAATGATATTTCCGATCTGTCTAATAAGATCTGATTGTGTCTCTTTGAACTCTACGAAGCTCAACAAATCGTCAAGCTGGTCCAAAGAGTCCATAATCTCACGCTGATACCTCTCAACGATAACCTCTTGTTCCATAGCGCCGTAGATTGTCGAGTGAGTCATTTTCTTCAGACACTTTAGGATTTCACCCGAGATGGTGGCAACGACATTGCTGGTTTTTGAGTAGATCAGAATATAAAAGATATAAGGTAGGGCAAGGACATAAGAGAGCGTCAGGAATCCGTATGTGTTCAGGATAATACTAGAGTTACGACCCATGGGTTTACCATAAAACATACTAACAAAAGCATGCAGTGAAGCCAGAACAATGAACCAGATGAAAAACAGGCTCAGCCAGTCCTTCATATAAAGATCGATCAAGCGAGGGGTCGATTCGGCAGCAATGGCGATAACGATGATCAAGGTTCCCAGAACGACTGCCAAAACTCCGGTCCAGATCTCAGGCGCGAACCCGAGGTCAACCAGTTGGTGCAATTCTATCGCTATCCCAAATTTAATGTTCAGGAATTCAATGATGGATGTGTAGAAGCGGTGAAATACCGAATCTGCCAGTATAATGAATATCACAACCAGACAAAATGAGACGGTACGGCGATGTTCATTGATGGCGTTGATGATAGATACCTTAACAAACTGGATGTTGACAGGTTGATTTGTGTCCAAGTTTTTTCCTTATTCAAGAGACAGTTTGCTGACCGGTCGGTTCAATAAAAAGGGTCTGTTTTCGAACCTGTTTTCATTTCCGGTCAATGTATATTTCAGAGTAATTTTTCTGTCTTGTTATTTTTTCTTAATTGACTGACAGTATATTCAAAAAAATGCAAGCTTAACTACAAAACTAACGCCAAATATGTATATATGGCAAGTGTGTCTTTTCCATTTGATTTAAAACAGACTTAATAACCCAATCACGGGTTAAAAATGTTTGTCTGGCAATGGCCGTCGATATGAAAAATCCCCTGGGCCATATCGAAAAGCCACTTTTTTCCGCATTAGCAGAAAAAACGAATAAACGTACAATTTTTCTGACAAAGAGTTTGACAAAGAGATGGGAATATATAAAAATCGAGCATATGTTCTATTTTTAATCCAGTAAAATTATTTTAGGAGACCAGAAGATGATCAAGACAAAATTGTGCGATTTATTGGGGGTAAAATATCCAATCATTCAGGCCGGCATGGGTCCTTTCAGCAACAACCAACTTTGTATTGCCACCGCTAATGCCGGTGTGCTGGGACTCCTTTCAACCAGTGGAATCACATCAGGCAACAAAGAGTTTCAGAAAGATATTTATGCACATTATGCCAAAACCGGTGGTGCTGAACCAGAAGATGATATGGAGACGATCCTGCGTAAGGTGATACGCCAAACCTCCGATGCTACGAAGGCCTCCGGGGGGATTTTTGGGTTGAATGTGATGGTCGCGGCCGAAATGAAGGAAGATGCCGAAAAAATTGTCAATACCGCGATTGAGCTCAGGGAAGAAGACCCGGATTTGAAGGAAAGATTCAAAGTGATTTTCACATCAGCCGGTGATCCAGTGGGATGGGGAGATAAGATCAAAGGCGCCGGATTCAAATGGTTGCATGTCGTACCTTCCGTGAAGGGCGCCTTGAGATGCCAAAAAGCGGGGATTGATTTGATTGTTGCTTCAGGACATGAAGGTGGATTTCACACATCATGGGAACCCGTTCATTCCATGACACTCCTTCCGTCTGTTGTTGAAGCTCTGGAAGAGTTTGGAACGCCTGTGGTTGGAGCGGGCGGCTTCTGCGATGGTAAAACCCTGGCAGCAGCTCTATCTCTCGGTGGAGCGGGAATTCAAATGGGGACGCGATTTCTTGCCACCCAGGAAAGTGATTTTGCTCAACTGTGGAAAGAAGGAATTGTTGAAGCAGGTGATCGCGGAACCTTGGTTGCCAGGGGATTTGTCGGACCTGCCAGATGGATAAAAACAGCGACATCAAAAGAACATCAGAAGAACACCCTGCAGCACACTCCCGAGCTGTTTCTGGATACGCCTGGACCAATGACTGAAGGGGCCTTGAAACTTATTGATTTCGAGAATCGAGCCATCAAAGCAGTGAGTGATGGGGATAAGGAGCTGGCCATGTTCGCAGGTGGTGAATGTGCACAACGGGTGAACGACCTGCCAAAGGTTCAGGATCTGGTGCAAACCATCATGAAGGATGCTGTTTCTACCATTAAAGCATTGCCGTCAATACTTGAGACTTAATCTGAAAGCGGCAGATGAGAAGCTTCGAATTTTCTTCTCATCCGCCTCTGTTTTTATCTCTCCCCGCCTTTCACGTCGAAGATCCCCCCTGCCTTGTCCTTTTCAATTGGAGGAGGTCCGCAGCTCGATGATCCAAATAGCCAAATTCATCAGTCGTTCATGTTGTAGATGTCTTTTTTGGAAATGATGTATTTATTCCAGACACGGTCAAATTTGGATGGATCACCAAAGGGCTTTTCAATCATTCGCAGGCAGATTTCCATCTGCGTATCGGTGCTGTTGGCTTTTGAATAAAGTTGTAAAGCGAATTTGGAGAAATCGCGCACGATGATATCGAAAATCTGGTCCAGTATGTCTTCATCCAGGTTCTTGATCTTTGCATTTTCTATGATTAGCTGGCCATAGGCGACCAACGTAAACAGTTCCCCGACGATTAACAGAAAATCAACATCTTTGGCCTGATCTCCGCTCGGAGTCGCTTTTGTCATAAACTCTTTGAACGTTTCGATCTGCTGTTTAAAGATCGAAATATTAGGAAGGTCTACACTGTCGTAGGCTAGATTGAAATCGTGGAACTGGATGCTCCCCAAACCTTTGGTTGGGCCTTGCTGGAAGAGGAAATCGTCATTGGTGGCATCGATTCTCTCAGGGATTTCCGGAAACTGACCGGGGTTGAAGAAATAATTGGGCATGAATTTAATGATCAGTGCCATGTTAACGTGTACGGTACCTTCCAGTTTTGGCAGAGCGCGAATGTCGATGGCTGCCACTGAGAAATATTGATCCTTTTCGAAGCCTTTGGCGGCGATGACATCCCAAAGGTGATTGATCACCTCCTCTCCCTGGGTCGTAACCTTCATTTTAACCATCGGGTTGTAAAGCAGATAACGACGGTCATCCTTAGAGGCTGATCGCATATAATCGCTGGCCCTGAGAGCGAACAGCTTCATTGCTGTCAGGCGACAGTACGCGTCGCTGAAAAGCTTTTTGATGTGGGGGAAATCGGTGACGAACGAGTTGAACAGTTTACGATGCGAGGCGTGATTCAGGGCTTCATAAAATGCATGGCCGCAAATGCCGATTGAGCCCCATCCCAGGTTGTATTTGCCGACATTGATTGTGTTGAGGGAAGCGTCCCAGGCATCTCTGCCGGTATGTAAGATCTCATTTTCTGTGATGGGATAACTGTTCAGAGCGAATTCCGCCACGTAGTTCTGGCTGGAAACGGTATTTTTGACACAATCGTAATTTGGATGCTGGGAATCCACCACAAAAAAGACATATTCATCGGTCTCACTATTTTTGCCGAAAACTGAGACGAGAGCCGCCTCGTTGGCGTTGCCAATGTAATATTTTCCGCCCTCTGCCATATATTTTCCTTCTCCGATAGTGATCAATGACATATCACTGGCGTAAATGTCGGCCCCGTGTTGTTTTTCCGAAAGCCCGAAAGCGAAGATGGCACCGTCCTTGAGCAATTGAGCCGTTTTCTGTTTGACTTTCTCGTTGTTGCTCATCCAGATCGGTCCCAAACCAAGAATGGAGACCTGCCAGGTATACCAGTAGCTGAGTCCATAAAATCCCAGAATTTCGTTGAAGTCACAAATCCGCCGGGTATCCCAGCGTGCGTCTTTGTCACCATACCCTGCAGGTGTCAACAGGGTGGCAAAAATCTGGTTTTCCTTCAAAAATTCGAGAAAGTCAGCGTACCAGACCTTATCATTGAAATCATCTATAACTTTCTGTTTGCCTTTGTTCTCAAAAAAATCGATCGTCTTTAACATGATTTGACGGGATTTCTCGTCCAGATGGGCATACGTCTCGGTTTTCGGGTTAAGCAGTATCATGATGTCTCCAGGGGTGCGTGTTTATAGAATGATGCCAACGTGATGTTCTATTCTGATTATGTCTTAAATCGTGCGGAAAATTGGAATCCTTGTCAAGCGAAAGGATTTAACCAGTTTTGTGATTGTTGTCCCAGGGGAGATCACCTCCTTTTAACTATTAATACTGTCTATTAAATGGTAGGTTTCTGCAATATGGGAGTTCAATCACAGCATCATCAATAATCTACTCCAATGTAATTGGGTCTGCTTTCTACCAGGTAAACAGGATAGCTGACACGCACACGCTTGGGGGGATCTGCGAACTAGCGGGGAAGTCACTATTTCTGTTCAAGAGGCCTATGAGGCCGATTCAAATATAGAGTAAGTAGAAGACTGACCGAATTTTATGGATAATGGAACAGACACAATCAGGCATTGGTTTTCCCTGCCTGTCATAACCCGGGCAATTTTGAAGATACAAAAAATTGTTGGCGGCAGAAGACTTGCCAGCCTGGAAGCCACTGAAAGAAGTTATCATGAACTCATTGATGGGCTTAATGTGGCTTCAAGGGCGATTGTCATCACACGCCCTGATGGTCAAATCAGCTTTGCGAATCAACGTATGTTTAATCTTGTTGAACACACAAAGAGCAAACAGCTGGCAGAAGCACTTCATCCGGAAGATCAGGAAAAATATCTCGATTTTCGAAATGATATGGTTGCATCCGGCATAGAAAACACAATTGAAGTGCGCTACAGGGACGAAAAAAACGGTATCCGATGGCTTAAAGTCAATGCCAGACCGATTCGTTTTGAAAAGGTGGAAAAAGGGAGTCATCAACCGTTTCTGGAAATCATTGAAGATATTACTGATCAAAAAAATACAGATGAAACAATCAGAGTAAGTGAAGAAAAATACAGAACAGTAATAGATACAATTTTAGATGAATACTGGGAAACTGATATGGAAGGTCAGTTTGTTTTCTGGAACAGTGCCTTCGCTGAAAGTGTCGGGCTTTCACCTGAGGAGATCAAACTGCTGAAGCCAAGAGATTGGATTGAAAACTATTCAAAGTCAGTCTCTTACAATGGGAATCCAGCCAATTTGGTAACTGTAATTGATATTACGGATCAAAAACAGGCTCAAGAGGAGTTACAGAAATCACAATTCAGGTTGGTCAATCATGTTGAATCCACACCGATGGGCGTGATAGAATTTGATAATGAGTTTATCATTACCGCATGGAATCCAGCGGCTGAAAAAATATTCGGTTATTCAAAAGCAGAAGCTATCGGGCGCAATACATTCGATATTTTAGTGCCTGATTATGAACGTCAGCGAGTCAAAGAAGTTCACTTGCTAACAGATCCAAAATCGAATGAGAATATTAACGATAATCTGACCAAAGATTGGGAGGATTATTACAGTCCAATGGTTTAACACGCCTATCTCGGATATTCATGGCAATTTGGTGGGTATGGCCGCTGCCTGTCAGGATATTACGGAACAGAAAAAACCCCAGGAAATGTTGATTCAATCAGAGAAAATGATGTCTGTCGGGAGCCTGGCTGCAGGGATGGCGTCATAAACCAATGTTATTCCTCATTGGGCTCTGCCGGATAAATGACAAGACCTTGGATTTTATCCCATGCATCCTCAACTCTTTGCAAACAGTTCGAGTGCTTGCCCATCCAAGCGGTAACCAACCCATTCGTCTTGTGGTTTTGCACCAATAGATTGATAGAACTGAATAGCTGGCTCATTCCAATTGAGCACGCTCCACTCGAAACGACCACAATCCTTTGAGAAGGCAATTTGGGCCAGATGTTTCAGAATCGCTTTGCCTGCACCCATGTTCCGAAACTCCAGGGAAACATATAAGTCTTCAAGATAAAGCCCATGCTTGCCAAGCCAGGTTGAGTAATTTAGAAAGTAGACGGCATAACCGATGGGTTTACTGTCCAGATTACAAATAACGGCCCTGGTTGTCGAACTGTTACCGAATAAAGAATTTTTAATGTCAGACTCTGATGCCACAACTTCATGCTCTGCTTTTTCATAAATAGCAAGTTCAGTCACAAACTGAAGAATAAGAGCTGAATCATCAGCTGTTGCTTCACAGATTTCTATTTTGGACACACGCTACTCCAATTTTCAGTGATATTTGAGGCTGGAGAGGCCGCCGCCAGCGCCTCTTTTTCGCCGCCAGAGGCGCAAGGGGGTTCCCCCACTCTGTTCGAATGCTTGTCTGGAGAAAGTCTCGCATAGGTGAGAAGAGTGCTAAAGATATGATCAAATTATGCCACTATTCGTTGAATGATGGCAAGGGCGAACGGGGATGGGGCACTGTTTAGTGCCTTTTTAAAACGGCGGTCTTGCTGAAAAATATCTTCGGCCTTTCGAACAATGTGAACCCGGCGCTTTGGGCTTTCTTGATAGTTGTTTCAAAAGCCGATTTTGAAACATGGAAGGGGGGTTCTACGATCAGCAGATGACCTGACGGTTTTAGAATAGTCCGGATCTCATTAAACAGTCCTTCCTGATCGGAAACTTCATGAAGCATGAAAAATGCCAGTACAAAATCAGCATTGTCTGTCAGGCCTATTTTGTTCTCCTTGCATTGATGCAGGTTGATCCGCTCCTGTAGTTCCGTCCCTTCAATCTTAGCTCTGACTTTCTGAAGCATCCCTTCCTGTAAATCGGAAGCAATCACTCGACCGGATTTACCAACCATTTGAGCCATTTCAATAGAAAAAAAACCTGGACCGCAACCCAGGTCCAGAACTGTCATCCCTTCTTTGATGTAAGGCCCCAATATTTTTTTCGGGTTTTGCAACCATTTTCGTATTCTATTATCAAGACTGCCGGCTCTCTCAACCGGGCAGACACGTTTCTTTTCGTTATTCATCTGAATGTCTCCTTTTTGCCTGCAACGCTACGATAAATTCGGCCTTTCTGACAAGAACAATCCCGGGTCTTCCGGCAGAGCGTCAGATAGTTGCTGTCCACCTCATGGATCTTGTACTAGATCAAAGAAAGCTGTTTTGATAGATACTTTTATGTTGTCACGGTCAACATTTGAACATAAATTGCTCTTGCCAGAATAGTCTGTATTCAGGAGAATTTTAAGCATGGCCAACTCGGTTTGTTCTCATTTTTGAACGACCCTCCTGCAGTGTTCCG
>Ga0233437_1005787_pt1 | contig 13122 bp, 10 predicted proteins | sample SI_122_August201_FD_182714 | JGI IMG/M metagenome (GOLD analysis project Ga0233437, IMG submission 182714) | Seawater microbial communities from Saanich Inlet, British Columbia, Canada - SI_122_August2016_200_MG | ecosystem: Environmental > Aquatic > Marine > Inlet | place: Canada: British... | reverse complement strand
GATGCGAAGCAGTTCTAACGATACGGTTGTTTTTATGGGGCGAAAGACACGACGCTTCCCAATTTAAGTTTAAATGACTCATCAAGCTTTTTGTTTCGACCTCTTGTTCAAGTGTCAGCTTGTCATAGTCTAGGTGGTAAATCTTATTTCGATAGGACTCATCCCAAAATCTCATCAAATCACAATAAAGTTGGAAATAATTTACAATGTCTTTAATATCATTGGGGTACCCCAAACCCCTCGAATTGAAATAATGCTTAAAATTTGATAAACAGGTTGCTGCGGGATTACGTCTAACATGAACAATTTTTGCTTCGGGAAAAACATTACAAATTAATCCAATATACATAAAGTTATGGGGCATTTTATCTGTGACAATAAACTTACCTTCAGAGACTTTTTTCAATCCATTTAGGTAATCTTTACGAACTCCTTGAAGATTTTCAACACTCACATCCTGTTTTCCAGCCATTATTGAGCTACTAAAACGTGCCAATAATGGCAATTCACCAGCACCGTGAACTTGCGAATGGCAAGATATTATTTGTTCAACTAGAGTAGTCCCAGATCGCGGCATGCCCAAAATAAAAATTGGCGTGATATCCAATTTTCTAACTGTTTCCGTCAGTGAATGTTCTAATAGTTTGGGGGCGACGGTCTTTATCTTTTTAAATAAGCGTTGATCTTGACCTATGTCATAAGCCAGTTGTTTTTTTCTAAGCGCTCCACCAATTGCGTAATGATCGAAAGCCTTTTCCAGATCACCCAAATCCTCATTTATTTTTGCATATGTATAATGAAGCAGGCATCTACTATCAGCTGATAAATCACTATGATTCATTAATTCCTTAATTTTATTTATCTGCGGGTTGTCCTTTTTGTATGTAACTAAAGTACTTAAATTTCGGTGGGCTCCAAAATGATTAGGGTCTAAGGATAATACTTTATTATAAGCTGATAGCGCTTCTTTTTGCTTACCCTGATGCCTAAATGATGTGCCCATATTATTTAAAGCTTCAACATATTGAGGCTTAATTGAAAGAGCGTTATTATATGCTTTTACTGCCTCTTCTAACTTGCTCTGGTCACTTAGAGCGTTGCCAAGGTTGTAATAGAGGTCTGCATCGTTTGAGTTTATAGACAGTGCATTTTTATAAATTCTAACCGCTTCATCTAGCTTACCTAGATCTTGCAAAACGGCACCCATATTTATGATTACCAACGCATCATTAGGCTTTAAAGAAATGACATTTTTGTAAGCTTCAAGCGCTTCTTCCAATTTACCCTGATCGTGCAAAGCCGTACCCATATTATTGAATGCTTTTGCGTAATCAGCCTTAAGTGAAAGTGCTTTTCTATACGCTTTAACTGCTTCTGCCAGTTTACCTTTATCTTGAAAAGCCGTTCCCATATTAAAGTGAGGTTCGGCATCTTTGGGCTGCAGAATAGCAGTTTTTTTAAACGCATCTATTGCTTGGCTTAACTTACCAATTTGAGCAGCAGAAGTACCTAAAATGTTCCAAACTATTGAAGACCTAGGGTACAATTTTAAGAGTGCTTTGGCCTTGTCAACCACTAGCGCAAGTCGTCCTTGATTATATAATGTAATCAATTCTTGTGTAATTTCTTTAGGAGGGTTTTGATCACCGCCCAATTGCTTACGATTATTTAGAGAAGCTAACCCCTGCCTAGCTGTTTTGTTTTTTGGAAACGCAATCAAAACAGCTTGATAAAGCTTTCTGGCTTCTAGTAATTCATTTCTTTTTACGCATAGTTTTGCCTTTGAAAGCGCCGATTCTACTGATATTTTTTTCACGTCTACGTTTAATCCAAATGAATGATTGCATCCAAAGCTTAGAGTATTTGTATCATTACCAAAAGCTGATTTTGTTTAACCAGTATCTTCCCTGCGGAAAATTCTAAACGCAAGGCAGTGAAATTGGATTATTGCCCTAAACGTAAAAGGCGGAGTGAAGTGCTACAATAAAATTTTCAAAATAACTTCTTATTCATTAATACAACTAACCTATAGATTAAGCTTAAACCAACAAAATAGCAGGAAAATCAGAATGCCGGAAAAAGTCGCATTGATTACAGGCGCAGCTCGTGGAATTGGTCTTGAAACGGCCCGCTTGTTTATCGAACAGGGCTGGCGCGTTGCTTTGGTAGACCGAGACAGCGAGGCTCTCAAAGATTCTACCGATGGCCTAAACGAAACCAGTTCGTTTATATGCGATATCTCAGAACCCAAAGAGGTTGACAGTATGGTAAATAAGGTCACCTCCACATTTGGGCGGATTGATGCAGTGGTTAACAATGCGGGCGTTGCTGATTTTGGTCCAATCGAGACTACGGATTTTGCTCAATGGAGAAAAATCATGCAAACCAATCTTGATGGGACTTTTTTAGTTTCGCAGGCCTGCCTACCTACTTTGAAAAAAACGCGCGGCGCAATTGTGAACATTGCTTCGATTTCTGGATTACGTGCTTCAACCTTAAGAGTGGCGTACGGCACATCCAAGGCCGCGGTAATTCAGCTAACCAAACAACAAGCTGTAGAATTAGGCGAAATTGGCGTTCGAGCCAATTGCGTATGTCCCGGCCCTGTGCGCACCAAACTGTCCAATGCAGTTCATTCACCAGAAATCATCGCCAGCTATCACGACGCAATCCCATTAAATCGTTACGGATCAGAGCGCGAAATCGCGGAAGTTATTACTTTTCTATGCTCGGATAAAGCCAGCTATGTGACCGGTCAGATTATTGCATCAGATGGTGGCTTCGAAAGTGCGGGTGTAGGGTTGCCTGCGCTCAGAACATAAAGCAGTTCACGCAATATTACATTAATTACTTGCTGATTGATGCAATTAAATCAGCATCAATCATGATATTTTCATGATCATATTTAGACCGCACTGGAAGTACTGTTTTTTTACTCCACTCATTTAAAGTATCTAAAGCGTCTGCCCCATCTATGGTTACAAAAGCGGTCATTCGAGTGGGGTCATTGATATCTTTGCATATGTCCACAGATAATTGTGAGGAAATGTACCGGTCATCCCAATCCAACCACATCTGATTTAACTCTGCTATGAACGCATCATTATCTTTTTCAGATGTGAATTTATTTATATTTAAACGCTTAATTATCGGCATAAGAACTGTTCCAATTTTGTTAGTGAATTTTCTGAGCTACCAGTTAAATGTTATTGAGTGCTTCCACAAAAAAAGCTCTAGGGCAGTAACTCAAAATCACCATAATCTTAAAAGTATATAAAGATGCATAACAAGAGGATAAAATGGAAAAACGCAAACTTGGAGCAAACGGGCCAGAAGTCAGCGCAGTAGGCTATGGTGCAATGTCATTTTCCGACATGTACGGTCCAACAAACGAAACTCAGAGCCACGCAATTCTTAATACATGTCGTGACTTAGGGGTTACGCACATTGACACTGCTAATGTATACGGCATGGGAAAATCAGAAATTGCTATTGGCAGCTACCTAAAATCTAACCCAAATGCTTTAAGCGAATTCACAATCGCAACAAAGGCTAGCATAACTAGCGATGCAGACGGCAATCGCATCTTTGACAATTCTGCTGAGCACCTCGAAACTGAATTGGACAAATCTTTGCAGCGCCTCGGTGTAGAATGCGTCGACCTATTTTACGCACACCGCCTAGATCCACTCCTTACTCCAGAGGAAACAGTGGCAAACCTTAGTCGTTTAGTTAAGAAAGGAAAAACTAAAGCAATTGGGCTATCAGAAGTGGCGCCCTCTACGTTGCGTCGCGCCATGAAAACCTATCCAATTGCTGCTGTTCAATCAGAGTATTCTTTATCGACAAGGTTTCCAGATTTAGGGCTTTTACAAACTTGTGCTGAACTTGGCGTAGCGCTGGTAGCTTTTTCACCTTTGGGACGCTCATTACTAACGAATAACCCGATCCCACGCGAGCGTATCCTGACTCTGCCATTTCTAGCTGGAAATCCTCGTTTTATTGAGCCAAACCTAACCGAAAACCTACGCATTACGGATGGGTTTCGAAATTTAGCAAAAGAGATGGGCGCATCGGCAGCTGGACTGGCAAACGCATGGCTGCTCACCAGAGGATCTCATGTACTTCCAATCCCGGGCACTCGGTCAGTTGAGCATTTTCGGGAGAGTATGTCTGGAGCCTCCTTAATCTTATCAGAAACTGATCTCGAACAAATTGAGACTATGTTACCAATTGGCTGGGCACACGGGGATCGCTATTCACGTGAGCAATGGGATGGACCTGAACGATATTGTTAAAAAACGTTGCTAAGCAAAAATTAAAAATATTGACAAGCAGAGCTTTATGTGGCGCGATATTACGCTCGATTATACACCAAATCTAATCATTTGCATATTTTTGTTTATCGTCTACAACGACCGGCGCCTTGAATACAGTTTTTTAAATCCATATATGCACCTACGATTACATGAAGACCTCAAAAATTTTAAAAAGGTTCCATAATGGGCGATACCAGTACAAAAGAGACGTTTTCCTTTCAAACTGAAGTGGGGCAACTCCTCGATATTGTTGCCGGATCATTATACTCAAATAGAGAAATCTTTCTGAGAGAATTAGTTTCAAACGCTTCTGATGCTTGTGACAAATTGCGGTACGAATCCCTCACCAATTCTGATATTGCTGTGGAATCTGACCAATTAGCCATTTCACTGGATGTAGATAAAAAAGAAAAAACGCTATCAGTTTCTGATAACGGGATCGGCATGAACCATAACGATCTTTTAGAGACCCTTGGTACAATTGCAAGATCTGGAACTGGCGCCTTCCTTGAAGCACTTAAATCCAGCAAAAAAGACGATTTGGGTTTAATCGGTAAATTTGGAGTAGGGTTTTACTCTGCCTTCATGGTTGCAGATAACGTTGACGTTCTAACCCGCAAAGCAGGCGAAGAGGAAAGTTGGCAGTGGTCGTCTAACGGAAAAGGTGAATTTACAATTGAACCTGGAGCACGTGAAACGTCAGGTACGACTGTAATTTTACATCTTAAAAAAGATGCTAAAGAATTTTTAGATGAAAGTCGTATTCGTCATATCATAAATACGTATTCAGAGCACATCAGTTTCCCTGTAAAACTGGGCGATGACACACTTAACTCGGCTTCTGCAATATGGGCTCGTGCACCCAAAGACATCACCGAAGAACAGTATACAGAATTTTACCGACATGCGTCACATGCATTCGATAAACCATGGCATATAATGCACAATCGTGTTGAAGGCACAGTAAACCATACCAGCCTTCTTTTTGTTCCATCAGCTGCTCCATTTGATCTCTTTGATGCAGAGCGCAAAAGTCATGTGAAGCTATATGTAAATCGGGTCTTTATCTCTGACACCACCAAAGATCTTATTCCTTCTTATCTAAGATTCCTGCGAGGAATTGTTGATTCACAAGATTTATCTCTCAACGTTTCTCGGGAAATGCTGCAAACAGATCCCAAACTTGCAAAAATCAAAACTTCAATTACCAAAAAGGTACTTGGGGAGCTGAAGAAAAAGTCAAACAAAGCACCAGAAGAATTTACAGAATTCTGGACTAATTTTGGAGCTGTTCTGAAAGAAGGTCTAATCGAGGATCCATCTTTGCGTGATAGAGTGTTAGAGCTTTGTCGCTTCACATCTACGCATAATCAAGGGCTCTCCAGCTTGTCAGATTACATTGGTAGATGCAAAGAAGGGCAAGAGGCAATTTATTACATGGCTGGCGAGGATGCGACAAAAATTGCACAATCTCCCCACCTTGAAGGTTTCAAGGCCAAAAATATTGAGGTATTGCTGTTATCAGATCCAGTTGACGAGTTCTGGCTGCAGCATGTTACCGAATTTGAAGGCAAGCCATTCAAGTCAATTACCCGCGGAGCCGCGGATCTCGATAATATTGCTGAGGAAAAGAAAGATGAAAACAGCAAGGAAAATGTGGAGACACCAGATATTGCTGACTTGATTGCATCCATAAAGCTTGAACTAGGTGATGCCATAAAAGATGTACGACCCTCCAAACGTCTCACAGACAGCCCTGTATGCCTCATTGCTGATGAAGGAGATATGGACGTCAATATGGAGCGATTACTGAAAAGACACGGCCAGTTGCAGCAAAATATGCCAAGGGTGCTTGAACTGAACCCTAACCACACAATTATCAAAAAGCTTGCTGATCGTGCCAAGGGTAGTGAAGCAACATCAGACAGCTTACTTCAGGATGCTGCTCATTTGCTTTTGGATCAGGCTCGAATTGCTGATGGAGAAGTTCCTTCTGATCCAGCCTCGTTTGCTCGCAGACTTGGTTCAGTAATGGAAAGTGCATTGTAAAACTCATTTTAGCTTAAAGATTTACAATTTCTGCAGTTGAGTTTTCAATCCAGTAGATCGCTCTTATGGCTATAAACCTGCATGCATAAATAGATTATTGCTATGATAATAGGGTTCATTACAGCTTTCTTAAAAGCGGATAAGTCGAGCTAGCGCTTAGAGCGCCATGGGAAGTTTTTCTTGCTAACACTGTGTATTTTTAAATATATCAACTTTAGAACACTTTTAGCTTGGTAGGTTTTGGAGAAAGATTATGACTGCAGAAGAAATAGTGTTAGGGGGATATGCTGCATTTGCCTCTGGAGACATGGAAAGCTTAGCTTCCATTTATCATCCAGAATGTAAAATTACTTGTAATGGAAACCACGCTTTTTCAGGAACATATATAGGTTTCAAAGAATTTGCGGACGGTATACTCTCCAGATTGAATGATGCATGGCCCAACTTTAATCTTGATATAGAAAAAGTCGTGTCCAATGAAACCGACGTATGCGTATTTTTGAACGTGACTGCCGATGGGTTGAGTTCTAAATCCATACATCACTTTGTTGTAAAAGACGAACTTGAAGTCGAATTCAATTTTTACGATGATAGCCAGCTAATGGCTTCTGCAATGAAAATTTAATCTGCTAAGTCATAAATGCCTAGCAAAGCTCCAATGTCTCTGTTGTCTACCGTCAGCACTTATGGGTCCAAATAGGATAACTTGACCAGAGAGTGTTTCTGACTCATCGTAACCACTAAGGAGTAGGAAATGAGACAGACAAGTAAGGGCCAAGGCGAGAAGCTCGTCAAAGACATCAAGCGGGCGACCCAAAAATAATATTCTTTGGAAAAGAAGTTCCTTATTATTCTGGATGGTCTTGGTGGTGAGGACTTTATTGCCGAGTTGTGCCGTCTTGAGAGGATTTCATTTCCAAAAGTAGGGCATGGGAGCCTGTAATACTACTCTTCAACGCCTTCATGCTCTTTCAGCCAGACTTTTTTCTAAACCAGGTCAGTGAAAAATACTCATCAGCCAACGACGATCATAATACCCGCTTCTGAGCAGAATGCAGATGCAACCTTTTCAGCTCAGGGACTAAATATTTTACCTCAAGACGACAAACTTACTATGGATGAGCTTTTTCCAGGCACACCTTTTTTCGAAGTTATTGGCAATGAGTATGATTTTTGCGGCGACAGCCTGGTACAAATTATCCAAGTACAAATAAAAAATGATCGCATGCCAAAAGAGCTATTTTTCATTCCATTATCAATTATATTAATGGGAATATTTTTGGTCCAAAGACGATGCACTACACAACCAGCATTTTAAAGTACCTTGATAGAGCAGTTTCTTTTGGAGCACCCTGGTGCTTTTAAATCTTATGGATAATTGACAAATAAACGAACAAACTCAAAAGTTATACCCAATATTTAATCACTCTTATCTCACCTGATTGACAGTGAGAATTTGACGTGATGCAATTATAGTTACTGCACTTTAGAATACTAAAGATTTAATCAAAAAATTTAATCTCGTGCTAATAAAATAATATTCATCTACTCAGGAAGTCACTTAGGGAGCATTGATATGAAAAACATCACTTTAACCCTTGCGTTTATTTTAAGTCTTAACACCGCGGTATTCGCACAAAAACTATGATACAGGTTTAAATGCTTATAACTCAGGTGATTTTACCACCGCGCTTGAGGTTTGGAAGATTGTAGCAGAGCGGGGCGACGCTGACGCTCAATTCGGACTAGGCTATATGTACGACAATGGTGAAGGCGTACTTCAAGACTATGAGGAGGCCGCTAAATGGTATCGTAAAGCTGCTGAACAAGGCAACGCCTATGCTCAATACAACATGGGCGTTAGTTACGAGCAAGGTCAGGGGGTTCCTCAAGACTCCAAAGAAGCCTTCAAATGGTACCTCAAGGCAGCCGAACAAGGAGATGCCGACGCGCAAAATAACCTAGGTTACATGTTTAAATTAGGTAATGGCGTTCTCCAGGACTATAAAGAAGCCGTTAAATGGTATCTTAAAGCTGCTAAACAAGGAAACCCTTTTGCACAATTCAATCTGGCTCTCATGTACGATAACGGCGAGGGTGTTCCAGAAGATAACAAAGAAGCTGTTAGGTGGTACCGTCTTGCGGCTGAACAAGGCGACGAAGATGCTCAATATAATTTAGCTATAAGTTACGATTACGGCGAAGGTGTCCCTCAAGATTACAAGGAAGCTATAAAATGGTATCGACTGGCAGCCGAACAAGGCCATACTACAGCTCAGTTTAATTTAGCCCTTAAATACGATGAAGGTGAGGGCGTTTCACAGGATTACAACGAGGCTATCAAGTGGTATCAGCTGGCAGCCGAGCAAGGGTACGTTAGTGCACAATACAACTTGGCACTCAGCTACGATTATGGTGAAGGCGTCCCTACAAATAAAACAGAAGCCGTTAAATGGTATCGACTGGCGGCCGAGCAAGGACACATTAAAGCTCAATATAATCTCGCTCTCATGTATGATGATGGTGAGGGCGTTACTTTAAACGATCAAGAGGCTGTGATGTGGTATCTAAAAGCGGCTGAACAAGGACATATCAAAGCTCAATTCAATCTGGCGCTTATGTATGACAATGGTGAGGGCATCCCCGAAGATAACGAAAAAGCTGTTAATTGGTACCTTAAAGCTGCCGAACAAGGCTTCGTTAAAGCCCAATATAATCTAGCTATTAGTTATGATAATGGTGAAGGCGTCTCAGAAAATAATGAAGAAGCTGTTAGGTGGTATCGTAAAGCTGCAGTACAGGGCCACGCAAAAGCCCAAACCAACTTGGGTACAATGTATGAATACGGTCTGGGCGTTTCTAAAAATAACATCATAGCACACATGTGGTATAATATTGGAAATGCCAATGGAAACGCGCAAGGCGGCAAAAATAGAAATGATATAGCCGACGAAATGACTACAGCTGATATTTCTATAGCTCAAGATATGGCTAAAGAATGCATGAACAGCGACTATACACATTGTAGCTAATATTTAACTATCATTTAGATGAAAAACAGTTTGTGCATATAACACTGATACGCCCATACACCCTTAATATAATCGAAACCAAAAAACTAAGGGATAAATATCTTAAGCCATATCAAAGAAATTCTGGCTATTAATAATAGCAAGGCTAAGACGTATTTAGAAAAACCGGTACGGTTTATTATGAAGAGAGATTGAGGACATTAAACCTCTGTGCAATCTAGATCACCTAATTAAGTACTAGATGTTAATTTGTTTATTTTCATCCAACACAGACAAAACTTTAGGTGCGACTTATTTTAAATAGATAAAGCACTGCCCAGAAAACCACCGAGCAGCCCAATGTAAATTCAAATTGCTTTAAAAGCTTAACTACCGTCTCCACTCAACGATGCAAGATAAGCATACAAGTTTATAGCGTCGGCCTCTTTACGTACTTTGTACGTCATTTTACCTCTTCCCTTGTCACCAGTAGCTTCACGCAGCCATCCGGTCGGATCCTGAACGTATCCAGCGAAGTTAGCTTCATCATAGGTAATGCCTTGTTCACCCGCCAGCATTATGATTTTTGAGTACTTAAATCCATCAACAGAACCTGCGGTTCTACCTACAATACCGTAAAGATTAGGTCCCGTTTTAGCTTTTTTGCCAGCTAACGTTTCGCCTGCATCATTTACAACAACGTGACACGACACGCATTGCCGAAACGCTTTTTCACCAGCGGCGACATCGCCTGAAGCGTGTCCATCAGCAAAGGCTGGGGCAGCTAACATAGTGGCTGCCATAAAAACGATGGTGCGAAACATTGGTGGAACTCCTTGGATATGTTACAACATTAACAACTAGAAGTTCTTTGTAAAAGTCAATAGTAACATCGTCTTGTATTAAGTTGAACTGATGATTTTACGTTAAGCTACTGCGTGGGATATAGCACATTGCTTCCACAAATCCTTGAGAGCAAAGACCAAATGTTCAATATCTTCAATACTATGCAACGGCGAAGGCGTAAATCGAAGCCGTTCAGTACCTTTAGGCACCGTTGGATAATTGATTGGTTGCACATAAATGCCATAGCGCTGCATTAAATAGTCAGACAACATCCGACACTTAACCGGGTCCTTGATCATTACTGGAATGATATGACTTTCGTTATCCATGTGCGGGATACCTTCTTGATCCAGCCTTTTACGGAGATAAGCGACCCGCTCACGATGAGTTTTACGTTCCTGGTCAGATTGCCTCAAATGTCTGACAGAAGCCTGAGCTGCAGCGGCAACGGCTGGCGGCAGTGCTGTTGTAAAAATAAATCCTGAGGAGAAGCTTCTGATAAAGTCACACATGGCCTCTGATCCGGTAACATAACCGCCGACGACCCCATATGCCTTACCCAATGTACCTTCAATTAAAGTAATTTGGTCAGCTAGCCCTTCACGCTCAGAAATACCGCCACCGTGCGGTCCATAAAGACCAACCGCATGGACTTCGTCCAGATAGGTCATTGCACCATGTTTTTGGGCAACTTCAACGATCTCTTTCATTGGACAAATATCACCGTCCATGGAATATACTGATTCAAAAGCTACAATTTTTGGAGCGTTAGCGGGTAACGAAGCTAGCTTCCGATCAAGGTCTTCGGGGTCATTGTGCTTCCATATAACTTTAGTGGCTCGGCTATGACGAATACCTTCGATCATGGAAGCATGGTTTAACTCATCTGAGAGGATTACAGCGTCAGGCAAACGACCGCCCAAGGTACTGAGGGCAGCCCAATTCGACACGTATCCAGAGGTAAAAAGAAGGGCGTCTTGCTTGCCATGTAAGCCCGCCAACTCAGCTTCAAGCAATTTGTGAGCATGATTTGTGCCAGAGATATTACGGGTGCCACCGGCACCAGCGCCACACAAGTCTATTGCATCCTTCATAGCATTGGTTACGGTGGGATGCTGCCCCATACCTAGGTAGTCATTAGAACACCACACTGTAACCTCATCAGGGGCCTCGGTATCGTGACAGAGAGCGCGTGGGAATGCACCAGACTTGCGTTCCAATTCTGCAAAAACGCGATAATTCCCTTCCTCTTTCAACGCATCCAGTTGTGTTTGGAACAATACATCAAAGTCCATGATGTCCCCCTTGGTTTGTTTGTTGTTCTGGTGTTGTTTTTGGCGTCGGCAGCATCCAGCGCCAAAGTTTCTCATCGGGGATGGGAAGCACCATCACCCAGTGCTCCAGCGCCGCAAGAGCGGTAAGTGCGGTCAGTAAAGCAAATCCTGTAATCTCACCCATTGTTTGGCTAGCATATAACCGCTCAAGCCAGCAGGCGACAGCAAAAGTAAGAACCGTTACTGAAATTGGAAAGAGCCAGTTTAGGGACGCAATTCGGAAGTGGCTTGCCAAATGGCCAAGCGCATCTGGTAGAAAGTCAACATTTATACGTGGCACACCCAAAAAAAGGTTTAATTTTGCAGAAACACGAGCAAAAAAGAGTACCGCAAAAGTCCAAAGAGCAAAAGCGTTTGGAGCATGCCAGAGCAATACCCCAAGCCCAATCAATGTAGCTGCAAGCAACATTTCGTGATAGGCTAGTGTTCCCCAAGCACGAATGAAGCGTTCCCACTCAGGCACATTTTTAGGTAATGGTGCGCAGTTTGGCCCAGTTATAATACCAGTTAGAAATGCTAACTCAATCCAGCCCCACAGTGCGAGAGCAGAGAGGAAAGCCACATAAGTTCCTAGAATATCTATATGCGATTGAGACCAAATCGCGCCATAAACACCTAATACAACAAGAGGTAGGCCAATAAGCGTGGTGTTAACGCGAGCACGACGACCCGCACGATCAGCATATTTTACAGCCAGCAGAATCGTACCAGTGGAAAACCACCATATAAACAGTGCAATTACAGCCGCTACCCAAGGAATCATGCCAATTCCTCCACCACTGAAAAAATTATATGTGTTGATTGTTGCTTCAATACACTGGTTCCAGACGGACAGATTTTGGAGTAGCATGCTTTTTGGTTGGGATCGTATAAAGCAAAACAAAAGCCCAGCCTGCACGAACCTGAGCAATCAGTTTATTAATACCCGTAGCTCCAACCATATCGACATTTGCCTTTTGCAGACGTTCAAGGTTTCGTTGCCAGCGAGGATGCTCAATATCCAGAGTAATTGGATAGATTTGTTCTGTTAACTTAGAAGTTTTAGTGAACACCTCATGAGCATACCAGTCTGGATCAACTCCAAGCGCTTTATGAAAAGCAGGTCGCTGATGGTCGCGGATATACATCGTAGCATAGACCGCCGTCAGGAAAAATTTTATCCAATAAACATTGATTCCAGATGTTAATTTAGGATCTGTTTTCATCAACAGCGCAAATGCCTCGCCATGCGAAAACTCATCATTACACCACTCTTCAAACCATTTAAAAATTGGGTGGAAGCGGTACTCAGGATTGGCCTCTAGATGACGGAAGATAGTGATGTAACGTGCATAGCCAATTTTCTCCGATAAGTACGTCGCATAATAAATAAATTTGGGCCTAAAATAGGTATATTTCTTTTTTTGGGTCAAAAAGCCTAGATTGACCCGGAGGCCCGCCTCTCGCAAAGCATCATTAATAAAACCTGCATGGCGTGCCTCATCTCGCGCCATTAGTTGAAAAAGTTGCGTAATGTCTTTGTTGTTTCCTCGGCGTTTCATTTCCTTGTAAAGCACACAACCA
>Ga0233437_1005786_pt1 | contig 13125 bp, 5 predicted proteins | sample SI_122_August201_FD_182714 | JGI IMG/M metagenome (GOLD analysis project Ga0233437, IMG submission 182714) | Seawater microbial communities from Saanich Inlet, British Columbia, Canada - SI_122_August2016_200_MG | ecosystem: Environmental > Aquatic > Marine > Inlet | place: Canada: British... | reverse complement strand
GAAGATATTTTTAGAAGACTTCCTGGACATCCTCATAAAAATTTAAATGAACTTCTACCTGATCAATGGCAAAAAGCACAAATTAAAAAATAGGTGATATGGTCTCTAGTTGCCCCTTACAAGTAATCAGCCAATCTGGAGATAGTTTTGCATTTAAAAATATCAGCTATCGCTATATAGCAGTTTAATTTAAGATTCATTTTATGTAGCAGTTTTAAGGCTAAAATAGAATTTCCCCCGACTCTGAAGAAGTTATTATTGATTCCTATTTTTTCAATGCCTAATACTTTTTGCCAGATACTGCATAATTTTATTTCTAAATCTGTTGTTGGTGCGATGTAAGTCTCTTCAGTTGTAAATTCAGGATTTGGAAGAGCCTTTTTATCTAATTTGCCATTTATGGTCAAAGGTAAACTTTTCATCTCAACAAAAGTATTTGGGATCATATGGCTGGGAAGACGAACAGAGAGTTCCTCTCTTAGTGTTGAATGTTGAATGTTGAGTGTTGTATTATTAAGGACATAGTATGCGACGAGGTATTTATTTGTCGCGTCGGAGCTATTATTAGCGGAGGCGAATTCTTTAGCTAGGACACAGGATTGTTTAATGCCTTCAATAGAATTTAGTGTTGATTCTATTTCGCCAAGTTCTATTCTATGACCTCTTATTTTTACCTGATCATCATTACGTCCTATGTATTCTATATTGCCATCAGGGAGCCACCTTACTAAATCACCAGTTTTATATAATTTTGTATAACCTCTTGCAATATCTTCTTTGGTAGCAAATGGGTTTGATATGAATTTTTCTGTTGTTAAGTCAGGTTTATTTAGGTATCCTCGTGCAATTCCTGCACCAGATATATGGAGTTCACCGATTATTCCTATTGGTACTGGTTTGTTATTAGTATCTAGAACGTAAGATTTAATATTTGCTATATTTTTACCAATTTTATTTTGAAAGTTATTTATATCTTTCTTAGTATATTCATAATATGTTACATCTGCTGCAACTTCTGAAGAACCATAAAGATTAAGTAGCTTTATATCTGCATCGATTATAATTTTAGCAGTATTGTAATTTATTGATGAGCCACTGGATGAAATTAACTTTATAGATGGTACCTCTTTGTAATTTATATTGGCTAAATACTCAATTACACCTGATAATCGAGTTATTTGATATTTGTTTATGATTTGTATTAGTCTATCAAAATCAAGATTATTAGAAAAAATTATACATTTTATTCCTTTTAATATAGGCCCAAATAACTCCCAAATTGAATCAACAAAAACATAATTGGTTTTAAATAGTGATACATCTTCTTTTTTGAAAGGGTATAATTCCCACATCCAGTTAAATCTATTGACAATGGCAGTATTCTCTGCCATTACGCCTTTAGGTTTACCTGTACTTCCTGATGTGTAGATGATATAAGCTAAATCTGTTGATTTACTTTGAATTGTTAGGTTTGTTGTTTTTTGGCAATGATAACAATCTGAATCCAAACCTATTAATTTAACATCAGTTATATTTTCTAACCTTTTAACTAAATTTGATTTAGTTAAAATAAGTTGTGTCTCTGTATCATTTAAAATATATCTAATTCTTTCAGCAGGATATTCAGGAGCAATAGGGACATAAGCACTGCCTGTTTTCAGTATTCCTAAAATACCTATTATCATTTCGAGACTTCTATCAAGACATAAGGCAATTAGAGTATCTGGCTTAATTGCTGTCTGTGATTTCAAATATCTTGCTAACTGATTTGCCTTAGCATTTAGCTCTGCATACGTCAGTTTTTGCTCCTCAAAAACCACCGCAATATTATCAGGTGTTTTTTCAACCTGTTCTTCAAATAGTTGATGAATTGTCTTATCTTTTGGGTAAGCTTTCTCTGTTTTATTCCAATCATAGACTATGGTTTGATATTCATAAGGAGATAATAGTGATATTTGAGAAGTTTTACTATTAATATTAGAGTTAAGGTTTAATAGCAAATATTCATAAATCTTAGTTAAAGAACTGACTAAATAAGTATCATATTTATCTAGTTGATACTCAACACGGCAATATATGTGGTCCTGCTTGGCATCAACTTCAAAATACAAGCTATTTTTGACATATTCTGAGTGAGAATAAACTTGGCTTTGTTCATATGGCAATGACTCAGTTTCTTCTGTTTCAATATTAAAATGTATTTCAGACATTAACTCAATTAATTCTCTATCATAATCTAGCAGATTCGAAAATTTTATTGGATGACTTAAAGATTCAAAAATTTTACTATGCATTTTTTTTGCATAATCACCAAACAGTATATCTTCATTTTTTGTAGACATTATAAATAAATTATTAATAAAACATCCAATAATATTCTTATACTTTGGAAAATATATTCGTTCATCTATATTAGTTCTTATAGCTATACTGTTTTTATTTGAGACACGATGAATTAATAATGTAAAAGTTGAAAATAGAAGACTATAGAGGCTTACTTGTAATTCTTTAGAAATCTCATGTAATTTTTCTGTTGCAGTAGAATTTAGTGTAAAATATAGCTGAGCTCCTTTATTACTGTTTTTACTTATATTTTTCGATAAAGAGACAGGCTCAGAAGTCGAAAGTTCATCTGTCCAATATTTAATGCTTTTTTTATAGTTCTCTGCATAGTATTTATCAAGTGACCAAGAAAAAGAATTAAATTCAATAATCTTCTGTTTCGTAGGAGTCATCAACTCAGGTGCAGTAATTATTTTATAAAATTCAGGCAAAATTATATTAATTATTGACGTGGCATCTAAAATTGCATGATGTAATGATATAAAAATATATTGCTGTTCTGCTTGATCAATTAAATAAAAACGAATTAATAAATTTTTAGCAATATCAAAAGGAGTAGAGACGAGTTTGGTTAATTTGTTTGTTAGTGAATCATTTTGTTTTAATTTTATTTGTTTACAATTAGCCTGCCGATTAATAATTTTTCTTTGAAAACATTCATTTTCTAATACATAATTACTATTTAAAACCTCATATTTAGCAAGGATATAATTAGCAATTTTTGAATATCTGTCAAAATCAATACTCTTTTCAAGTTGAACTAGAAAACTTTCACTATTAATAAGAGGTTCATCCTTTACTGTTTGATCTAGTAGCATCATTTTTTCAAAATGATGTAACTGATTTACTTCAGTACATTCTTCTTTAAATATTTCTATTTTTTTAATTTTAATATTGATACAGTTTGCAAGATCCTCTATATTTTTACTCTTAAGTATATCAAGAGTAGATATGCTTGTTTTAATAGTTTTATTTATTGCATAAGCAAGTTGTATTGCAAGGATAGAGTTTCCGCCAATCCTAAAAAAATTATCTCTAATTCCTACTTTTTCAAGACAAAGTATATTCTGCCAAATAGTGCATAGTTTGAGTTCTAAATCTGTAATTGGTGCGACATAACTACCCTTATTTGTGAACTCAGGAGCAGGAAGAGTTTTTCTGTCTAGTTTTCCATTAACAGTTAAAGGAAAATTTTCAAGCTCAGCAAAAGCATTTGGAATCATATAATCAGGAAGTTTTTCTGAAAGAAAAGTTCTAAGTTTATCTACATCTATTTTACGTTTCTGAACATTGCTCAATGGATTGTTAGAGTAAGTCACTTTAGATAAATGTTGACTGTAAAATTCAAAATATTTCTGCTTTATACCCTGTACTTCTCCTTTATAAAATAATAGATCATAACATGACTTATCATCCAGTGAAAGTGAAACATCAAGATTATAGTTATTTGCTTCACTAAAGCTGTACAGCTCATCTATTTCGTGAATATCATATTCTATAGATTCAAATTCATTATACTTATGAATAATATTTTCATTTCCTTCCGACAGGTATTCTGCTGTTTTACACTCTCTGTAAATTCTTTTATTCGGATAGTTACGAATAAAAATAATATCCTTATCGCTTTCCATAATATGATTAAGCTTAAAACGTGAATTGTAGTCTATAAAATTTAAATCAATACGATTTTCTGATGCTTTATTTTTCACTATATGAATAATTACATCATACCTATACTTATTCATTTCATGTAAAGCTTTACCTCGTTTGGGAAGTATTTGAACACACTTTATTCGAGCTATTTTATCTTTTAGTCCGATAAAATATTCAGGTGCAACGAGAAGTTCATTCTCATTTCTTATATTATTACTTACTGCATCTGAAATATTAAAGCTTTTTGACTCTGAGCTATTCAAATACTTAAAAATCTCAACTGAACTATGAAACTCTTTCAGCAACCGATAGTCTCTAATGTCTCCGATAAATACTCTACCTTTATCAATAAGATTTATTGCTTTAATCAGTACATCTTCAAGATATTCAATATTTGGAAAATACTGTGCAACTGAATTAATTATTACTGTATCAATATTTCTATTCTTTTTAAGAAATTCTATAGAATCAAGCTCATATGCTTCTGCTTTAAATACCTTGGAATTATAAATATTTGACTTTTCAAAACTACTTTTCAGTTTCTCTATAACTTCTGAAGAAAAATCAATACCTATATAATGATTAATATTTTTAAGAAGCGGATACATTATAAGACCTGTTCCACAACCGATTTCATAAACATTCTCAGGATTTAGGGAAAGAATTCTCTGCAAAGCTGCATTCTGCCATTCGTACATTTCATCTAAAGGAATAAGCTTTTCTGTATATGAACTGTTCCAACCTGAAAAATCCGAACCTAACGCAATATCAGAATCACTGCTGTACTGACTATTGTAAAGATTTTTCCAGTTGTGTATAAATGAAGTTTTTAATTTTGGTATATCGTCATTTGTAGTTATGTCGTCTACAGTATAATAAGCAGTCAGTTGTTTAGTTCTTGTTAGCGGCTGTTCGTAAACCGTCACTGCACATTGAGAAATAGATGGGTAACTTGACAGTTTGGATTCTATTTCACCAAGTTCTATTCTATAACCTCTTATTTTTACCTGATTATCATTACGTCCTATGTATTCTATATTGCCACCAGGGAGCCACCTTACTAAATCACCAGTTTTATATAATTTGGTATAACCTCTTGCGATATCTTCTTTCGTCGCAAATGGGTTTGATATAAATTTTTCTGCTGTCAATTTTGGTTTATTTAGATAGCCTTTGGCAAGACATACTCCTCCAATATGGAGTTCTCCTATTACTCCTACCGGAGTTAACTTTTTATTAAAACCTAAAACATAAAAATTAATGTTTTGAATTGGTTTTCCGATATGGATCGAATTAATATTAGCTGGTATGTGATTATAAGAGCTAACATCAATTGTAGCTTCTGTCGGACCATATAAATTATTTAGTTGTATATTTGGGAATAAATTTTTAAAGTTATTTACTAATGGTAGAGGTAATATTTCTCCACTGCAAAAAATCTGCTTTATGAAATTAAGTTCTGTAATATTATAATTTTTCAAATACTCACAAAACGACTTAAGCATACTTGGCACAAAGTGTAGTTTAGTGATTTTTTGAGATTGTAATAGACTATATAAATATTCCGGGTTTTTATGACCGTTAACTTTTGCAAATATCAGTTTGCTTCCTGATATTAGAGGTAGTAATAACTCCCAAACTGAAACATCAAAAACAAAAGGCGTTTTTTGTATAATTTTATCACTTTCAGTAAAGCTATATACTTTTTTTTGCCATATTAATCTATTAACTAATGATTTATGCCCAATCATTACTCCCTTAGGATTACCTGTAGTTCCTGAGGTATAAATGACATAGGCTAAATCTGTTGATTTATTTTGAATTGGTAAATTTGCTGAGTTTTGATCTTTGTAGCAGTTTGAGATTAGATCTATTAAGCTAATATTTGTTGTTTTCTGTAATTTTTCAACTAGATGAGACTGTGTTAAAATAATATCTGTTTTGGTGTCATTTAAAATATATTTTATTCTTTCTGTCGGATATTCAGGATCAATAGGGACATAGGCTGCACCTGCTTTTATAATTCCTAAAATACCTATTATCATTTCCAGGCTTCTATCCAGGCATGAGGCCACTAAAGTGTCAGGTTTGATTTCTGAATGAGATTTCAAATATCTAGCAAGTTGATTTGCTTTAGCATTCAGGTCTTTATAGCTCAACTGCCGGTCTTGAAAAACTACAGCTATATTGTCAGGAGTTTTTAATACCTGCTCTTCAAATAGTTGGTGAATAGTTTTATTTTTGGGATAATCTTTATCTGTTTTGTTCCAGTCATATACTATTTTATTATATTCTTTATCTGACAGTATGGGGAGATCGATTATTTTTGAATCTGAAGAGTTATTATTTATATATTTTAGGACATTGATAATTCCGTTAAGGAACGATTTTGAGTAAGTATGTATAATATCATATTTTTCATTATATTTATAAAGTACAATGATTTGTTTATCATCTAAAGAAAATATTACATGTAATTTATAGTTTTGTTTGTGTAGCTCAATTAGAATATTTTCATCTTTAATACTGCTTAATAATGATACAGCTATTTTTGATATACTGTTAATGCCATTTGTGTCTGCATTATTCTTATCTATATGTTTTTTGTTAGCAATACTGGTTTTTACGCGATTAACAAGGTATTTGAATTGTAGGTTGTCATTGATGCTTTCTCTTAGTTGATATAATTTAGAAGTAAAATTCTGATTTGATCTGTTTTTTATGTATGAAAATCTTTGAAAATCTATAGATGTATCATCAGGAGAAATATTTATCAAATAGGCCAATATAGCAGATAGTATTGTTTCTGTATTTAGGCATTTCTCTGCTAAAAAACTTATATTATCAGAAATAGATTTATATTTTTTTGAGTTATCCATAAATTACCTAAATTAACTCTTATAATATTCAGGGTGGAATTTATTTGTAATTTTAGGTTTGTTTTTGATCCGATTTATAGCCTTCGGTACAAGTGCTGCTGAAATGCTTGCCAGTATACAGACAAACAGTATAAAATATAATGGCATGAGGTAAATGTCAGAATAGTATTTACAGCCTAAAATTACTGTCGCAGTAACTATGCAGCCGGCCAGAGCCATTGAGATATTGTAGGTAGATGATAAACCTGAGTATTTAACTTTATCTGTAAACAGTTGTGCCAAAACTACCATAAGTGTACTATTGGTAAAACCCACTATAACTGCCATTAAAGCTAAACTGTAAAATAGTTTTACAGGATTATTATTAATAAGTGAATTAAAAACAAAAATGGAGGCAGGAATAGTAAACAGATTTCCTATTAATAGAATAAACCATGTTTTAATAGATGTTTTACTTATGACAATACTTATTAATAGTGTAGATATAATTAGTATTATAATCGAATAAATAGTTATTTTAAATGATGTGTTATAGTCGTAATTGTAGAAAAATATTAGATAACTTGGAAGCATTAGAAAAAAGAAAACAATCATTGTTGCCATTGATAATGCAAGGGAAATTCCAATAAAAAAACTCAGCGCATATCTTTCTATTATATCGAATATAGGTATTCTTAATCTGTTTTCTCTATGATATTTTTTATTTTTAGTTGTAGTGTCTGCAATTATATTGCATCTAATATACCAGCCAATACCTCCCAATATTCCTCCTACTAAAAAAGGTATTCTCCATGCGTATTGACTAATTTGAGAAGTTGTAAATAATGAAATAATAATTATGACAATAGAGGATGCTATTAGCAGACCGAAGAAAATATTAATTAAGACAAGAGTTCCGGCAAAGATTTTTTTTTCTGCTTGTATATTTTTATGCATATATGTTATTAATGCAGGAATTTCTCCTCCCAGTGCTATACCTTGTATTGCTCTGAAAAATAGAAGTAATATAGGTGCTGCAATGCCTATTGTATGATAATCAGGTATACACCCCATAAAAAAAGTTGCCCATGTTATAATAAAAATAGATAAAAGAGAAATATTTCTTTCTCCATATCTGTTTTTTAATGAAGTGAGCAGTATACTGCTTGCAGGTCTTAATAAATACCCTACAGCAAATATTGAGTATGTTAGTGTTAATCTGCTAAAAAGTGATCCTGTGAAAAATTTATCTGCGATGAAGTTGGCTAAAAAAATATATATGAAAAAATCATAATATCCTATAATCCCTCCAATGGAGGATAAGCATAATATTTTATATCTTTTTTCCATAAATATGCCGGAGTGTATATATTTATATTATTTTTGGTTATTCGATCAGTCGTTAATTCGGCTATTCATTGAACGAGTACTACATGGCAAATCACCGACTTGCCCAATTAACAACTTCTTGTATAATTATACATTATATTCTGATAGTTTTAAATAATGGTGTATTATATTTTATTAAACTAATATCATTTTCGTAAAAGAGAATATGAATATATAAATAGCTTTTTAATTCGTATTTTTGTCCTCAATGTTTTAGAATATTATATATTGTCATAGTTTTTTACTCTTAATTATGTAGATTTTACTTATGAATAAAACGAGAAATCCGTGGAATAAAACAGAGCGTGATTATCCTAAAGATAAAACAATTCATCAGCTGTTTGAAGAACAGGTTGAAAGAACTCCTGAGAATATAGCAGTAGTTTTTGAAGAAAATAAACTGACGTATGCAGAGTTGAATGCTAAGGCTAATCAGTTGGCAAATACAATAAGAAATGAGTACTATATTCAATGGAATAAAAAAGTTAAATCTGACACTCTAATCGGAATTTATATTGAACGCTCTTTAGAAATGATAATAGGAATACTCGGAATCCTAAAATCAGGTGCTGCTTATGTGCCGTTTGATTCAGCTGATCCTGAAGAGCGACTAAAATTTAAGATAAGTGACTGTGGATGTAAGATGATTCTTACATCTTCATCAAGTATTTATGATCTACTTTTTCTTACTGAAACTGATTGCCTGCCGCTTAGCATAGACGGTTATTGGGATAAAATATCAGAAGCTTCTAAAATTAATCCTGCTCATATCAATAAATCATCTGATCTTGCTTATATAATTTATACATCAGGTTCAACTGGAAAACCTAAAGGAGATGATTGAGCATAAAAGTGTTATTAATTTTGATTCTTCAATAAATAGATTAGAGTTAATGGATGGTAACTTTAATTCTTTACTTGTAAGTAATTTTGCATTTGATGTGTCAGTTCATGATATTTTCACTACGATGTTACACGGTGGTACACTGTTTTTACATGAAAAATATAGATTGGCTGATATAAACCAATTTTGTAGTATTTTGGATATCAATAGAATAAATACATGTTATATTCCACCGTTTATTTTAAATGATTTAGAAATGGTTCTGAACTCTTTTCATGATATAAAACTCAATAGAATTCTTGTTGGTGTTGAACCTATTAGTTTTTCAACTTTGTCATCTATTTATAAGAAATTACCTAACATTAAAATAATTAATGGATATGGACCTACAGAAGCAACAATATGTAGTACATTTTATAAATTTCTTATAAATGACTCTTATGATAGAGTTCCAATAGGAAGAAGTCTTGATAATTGTTCTATCTATATTTTAGATTTAAATAATAAGCCTGTTCCAATTGGAGTAATCGGTGAACTTCATATAGGTGGTGTCGGACTTTCTAGAGGGTACTTAAACAGACCAAAACTAACCTTGGAAAAGTTTGTAAATAATCCATTTGCAACGAAGTCAGATATAGCAAAAGGTTATACAAGATTATATAAAACAGGTGATCTTTGCAGGTATCTACCAGATGGAAATATAGAATTTATCGGCAGAAATGATGATCAGGTAAAAATAAGAGGTTTTAGAATAGAACCTGGCGAAATAGAATCAGTATTAAATTCTATGGAAGGCATTAAGCAATCCTGTGTATTAGCAAAAGAATCAAACGGTAATAAATACCTCGTTGCGTACTATGTCCTTAATAATTCAACACTGGAAGCATCAGTTAGAACGTTTTTAGGTGATAAGCTTCCAAGCTATATGATTCCTAGTGTTTTTGTTGAATTAGAAAATTTTCCGTTAACTGTAAATGGTAAATTAGATAGAAAAGCTCTGCCTGATCCTGAGCTTACGAATAAAGATTACTATGCTGCACCTACTACAGATTTGGAAATTAAATTATGCAATATTTGGATGGAAGTGTTAAATATCGAAAAAATAGGTATACATGATGATTTTTTCAGAATAGGAGGTAATTCGATAACTGCACTGAAAATTTTATCCAGAATGAATGATGAGTTAAATATTAAAGTAAGGATATCACATCTTTATACATATTCGACAATCGCTAATTTACATAATTATATTTCTTCTATTAATACTTATCAAAATATTTTTTTGATGAATAGCAGTAACAAATGTAATAGAAATATGTTTATGATACACCCTGCTCATGGAGGATGTGAGGTTTATTATGAACTAGCACAAAAATTGAATGATTCTTATAACTGTTATGGTGTAGACAATTTCAATTTGTATAATGAAGATAAAATTTCTGATTTAGATAAGTTAGCTAATTATTATTTTGATTTAGTCAAGCCTTTTGAAAAGAAAGAATTTATACTGCTTGGTTGGAGCTTTGGTGGGCAAATTGCCCTTGAATTAGCATCTATATTAGAAGGATATGGAGTAAAAAATATTAAGATAATTTTATTAGATGCAGTAATTGCAGATAAACAATATTTATATTTATTAGGTCAAATCGATGAGAAACAAAATAGTAAAGAAATTGAGATGTATTTTTTGAATAGGGAATATGATGAATCATATATAAAAAAAATAGAAAAAAATTTCTCTAGTGATAATAATTTTTTTATTCAGAATATATCTTCGAAGCTGTATAAATCTAAAATCCTGCTGTTTAGATGTTTGAAGAGAGATGAACTTTTTGAGTCGGAAAAAGTCTCTGATGATTATATTTTAGGGTTACCATACAATAATATTGATTTAGTTTGTGATAAAACCAATATAAAAGTAGTAGGTTTGAAATGTCATCATAATAATATACTTAATAAACTTACAGAGCCTAATAGTCCATATATACAAAATATTATTGATTTTTTAAAATAACAAATAATTGTAATTACAGTTCGTAATAAGTGACTGGTTAGGTTCATGCAAAACTAAAATTCTGGATAATATAATTTATTCTATTACTAATGTTATACAGCATCACCTTAAACAAGAAGAGTAATACTTGATTGTCTAGGGCTGTCTTTGCCTGTTCTATTTTTTTATTATGCCTATTAATTTTGTCAAATATAGCAATTAAGATTATTATTTCATATAATGTTATTAATGAAAATAATCATATTTATAGATAGACTAAAGTATTCAAATTAATGATTTTGATTAAGAAACTCCTAAAATTTTTCCCCACTATTGCTATTATGGTAGTTCTTTCGTCCTGTGGAGACAGTAGTGACAATATTAGCAGCAAATACTTTAAGCCTCAATATAAAGGTCGAACTTTAAAAATGATGTCAAATATCATAGGTGGTAAAACACCTTATGAGCAGAAGCTGTTTGTAGACGAGCTTGAGCGAAGATTAGGTTTTAGAATTGATTTTTTTAAACCGGCTTCCGGGTATGACAATATAGTGTTACAAATTTTTTCATCCGGTGAAAGTTATGACCTGATAAATATGACTTCTGAGAATTTACCTATATTTATAGAACAGGGAGCATTAAAAAATTTAACTCAAATTGTAAAAAATTCGCCGATACTGTCAAATCCTAAAGTAATACCTACAAAGATATGGAATACAATAAAGGTTAATAATAAAATATACGGTGTTCCTGCAAAATTTGAAGGTGGAAGATTGCCAATAGTCAGAGAGGATTGGCTGAAAGAGTTCGGCATGAAAGATCCGATAACACTTGACGACTGGATCGAATTTTGGGATATGGCTAAAAAGAAGAAAAATGCTTATGGGCTTTCAACTAAAGGATTATATGATGTTCAGCCATGGGCCAGCGCATTTGGATTGAAAGATGGATATGTCCTTGTTAAAGGTAAAAAAACATTACCATATGCCAGTGATAAAGCAGCCGAATTCTGGGATTGGCTGGCTAAAGTTTATAGGTTAGGTTATCTAGATCCAAACTTTGTCGTTAATCAGCCAAAAGATTTTAGAAATCTATTTTTTGCAAACTCTGTGGCAAGTGTTGGTTATTGGGATGCATGGGTAGGTTTATTTAATAACACAGAGATTGAAAGGTATAAAAAAGGAACGTTTATTGCTAAAGGAATAAAAGGTGTTCCAGGCCCTGGTGGCAAAATTATACTTACAGCCGGCGATAATAGTCTATGGGTAATTCCATATAATGCGAAAAATATTGATATGGCAATCAAATTTCTTGAATTTTGGCATTCACCTCCAGGATATATTTTGGGTTCTGTAGGTATAGAAGGATATGATTATACACGTAATAAAAAAGGTAAAATAGTATTGACAGAAATAGGGTTGGAACATGCAGGCGACCATGGAGCACCGCGCGTTCTATCTGCGACTTGGAAACCACCGTTTCCTCCATTGCTAGGAGTTACAACTGCTGAAAAAATAATAATTAAATATGCAACACCAATGTATATGCCTTTGGATTGGGCGGATGCATTACAGGTAATAGAATATTGGTCTTTCAAAGCGATTAAAGGACAAATTACAGGAAAGCAGGCTGTGAAAAATATGCAGAACGAATTAAAAGAAAAAAGGTTGATAGATTAAAATGAAAGCAAAATTCTACAAAGATTTACGGAAAAGTTATATTTTCTATCTCTTTATAGCTCCTGCTATGTTTTATTTTCTTGTATTTATTGTATATCCTTTGATTCAGGGACTTTTAATGAGTTTTCAAAATTTTGGGCTTTTAGGTTCAAAAGGTTATATTGGATTTGAGAATTATAGAAAGCTTTTTAATGATCCTTTTTTCTATCAGACTATATTGAATACGTTGATCGTCACTGTTGGAATAGTTGCTGGAAGTGTAAGGGGCAACTAGAGACCATATCACCTATTTTTTAATTTGTGCTTTTTGCCATTGATCAGGTAGAAGTTCATTTAAATTTTTATGAGGATGTCCAGGAAGTCTTC
>Ga0233437_1005785_pt1 | contig 13126 bp, 10 predicted proteins | sample SI_122_August201_FD_182714 | JGI IMG/M metagenome (GOLD analysis project Ga0233437, IMG submission 182714) | Seawater microbial communities from Saanich Inlet, British Columbia, Canada - SI_122_August2016_200_MG | ecosystem: Environmental > Aquatic > Marine > Inlet | place: Canada: British... | reverse complement strand
TAGTCGTCAAACGCGGAAGGTTCTTCAGTTTGTTTCTCAGTCACAGGCTGAACAATGTCCTGCTGGTTATTGGCGGGGAGGTCCATTATAACCTGTGAGATAATATCGTTTTCCGGTGTGTAGAGTTTGAAATCAGCTTGAATATTGTCTCCGTGTGGTTTTATATCTACCATCAAGATCTGGGTGCAATCCGCACGATCAGAAAAACTTTTTAAGATAAAACCATCGGAAGCAATTTGTTGATAGTCAATTTGATTTGTCTTTAAAATTTCCTGCACAATAATAGGATCAGTAATTTGGAACGATGTATTTAGCTCGTGGGACAACTCTTTTTTGAATTTGACTAAGTTTAGTTTGTATTTTAATTGACTCCGATACTTGTTATTATAAACAATAGCCATGCGGCTTGATTGATAGTTCCCGTATATTTTTGTGATATCCTGTTGGAAGGAATTGTGAACGTCTGAGAAGTCAAATCCCAGAAGTACGGAAGTGAAAAAGTAAAAAGATAATAAAATTGATAAATTGAGTGCTTTGAAGTAAAATTTCATAGTCATTTCCTCTTTATATAGTGGCTGAAATTAGGAACCAGCATTTTAAATAATGGGTCTGTTTTTTGTGGGAGAGCTAATTATTCAGCTTCAACAGCAGCTTCATATGGATATAACTCTTCTCTGATCGGTACAAAATCAAAGTTGATATCCAATGCCCTGGCCGAATGCGTTAAGGTGTCGACTGAAATATAGTCAATGCCTGTTTCAGCAATATTTGCTACATTTTCAAGGTTAACTCCTCCTGTGACCTCTAGTTTTTTTAAGCTATTATTTTTTTTGACAGCCAATTTTAACTGATCAATACTCATGTTTTTAAGGAGGATAATATCTACTTTGGAGCGAAGTGCATCACTGAGATCTTCCATTTCATCAATTTCAACCTCAATCACAATAGTATGTGAGATATGACTTTTCAACTTATCGATAGCTCTCTTTATTGTCATGCCACTTTCATATAAAATTTCCATGTGATGACTTTTGATGAGTACAGCATCTGAAAGACTATAACGATGATTGTATCCGCCACCAATACGTACAGCATATTTCTCTAAATATCTTAAGCCTGGTGTTGTTTTACGGGTATCGACAATACGAACAGTTTCCGATTTTGTTCGTGCCAATTCTACATATTTTCTGGTTAAAGTGGCAATTCCACTTAATCGCTGCATGAAGTTTAAGGCTGTTCTTTCAGCTTTTAATAATGCAATAGAATTTCCACGAACTTTAGCAATGACATCCCCCTTTTCAACATAGTCTCCATCTTCAACCAGATTGATCCAGGTGATATTTGAATCTATGGTTTTAAAAACTTTTTGTGCGATGGGCAAACCTGCGATGATACCATCATCTCGCATATTAAAGACTAATTCGCTTTCATCCTTTTTATTAATTAAATAATCAGATGTAATATCTCCCCAGGGAATATCCTCATCGATCGCAGCTGAAATTAGTCTGTTTATAATATTGTTTTCCATGGCTGACCTTTTATCCTGATAGTGATGCTGATTCCGAAATTACTGATTGTATTAGGATTTGAAAGTGGCTGATTATTTCCCCAGCTTTATTAGTAAATTTAAAGCTGAATTAGCCAGTAGTTTACCGAGTAGTTCTAAGGCATGCAACTCAAAACTTTTTAAATTGTATATAGGGTCCTGCAGTTAAAAGTTACTCAATAGCAGCTAAATCTAAGCATTCACCTCAACTTTAACAAATAACAGGTGTGCCTACCCATTTGGAAACAGAGGTTGATTTTCGATTAAATTGTATAAATTCAAAGAACTGTTGATTATAAACCGTAGTTACAAATCCGAAAAATAGTGTTTAGTACCCCAAAATAACTTCAATGGTTAGTAGTGATTTTTCTGAATTTCATAGACAAAGATCGAATACCCGAATAGATTTATATGTTTTGGGAAAAATAGCTCAATCATTATCCAACCTAGGAATAATGATTGAGCTATTTTTGATTCAAATTAGATCTATAAAAACTAAAAAGATCAATATTTTGAGGAAAAAACTAAACATAATTAAAATAATCGATTCGCTGAGTTTTAATCGTCATAAAGATCAGACTTCTTTTACTAACCTCACTTCAGCCAGTAGGTTTTAACGATGATTGTCGCCAATGATTTTATTCAACTGTGTATTAAAAATAAGTTTACCTTTTTTTCCGGAACTCCCTGCTCATATCTTAAACCGCTCATAAATGAAGTTATTGATAACGATCTTGTGAATTATCATGGTGCGGTTAATGAGGGTGATGCTGTAGCAATGGTTTGTGGTGCGTATTTAACAGGTAATAAAGGTGTTGCTATTTTCCAGAATTCCGGATTAGGAAATGCTGTAAATGCTTTGACATCCCTCTCTTATCCATTCCGCTTTCCATTTATGATGATCGTCACCCATCGTGGTCAACCTGGTGGACCAGCTGATGAACCTCAGCATGAATTAATGGGAGCTGTGACAGAAGATGTTCTGACGGCGATGCAGATTAAGTGGGAACATTTTCCAGATAAACAAAAGGACTTAGAAGGTGTTTTTCAAAGGGCAAATCAATATATGGCAAAGTTTAAATTACCGGTTGCCTTGATAATGCGGAAAGGGGGTGTGGCATCTCAGGAATTAAAAAAGAAAAAGAGTGATACACCTATTGGTAAGAGGACCTTTGAATTTGAAGAAAATATTTCATTGAAATATTCAGAACGATCTAGCAGATTTGAGGTGCTAAAACTATTATATAAATATCGTCAAAGCAATGATGTGGTTGTGGCAACTACCGGAAAAACCGGAAGGGAGCTTTACACTTTGGAAGATTCTGAACAGAATTTATATATGGTGGGTTCAATGGGTTCAGCCTCTTCTTTTTCACTAGGTGCCGCAATTTGTAATCAGCAACAGAGATGGGTGACGATTGATGGTGATGCAGCTGCATTGATGAGAATGGGAAACTTGGCCTCTGTTGGTGCCTACCATCCCCATAATTTTCTTCATATCATTTTAGATAACGAAGTAAATGACTCAACAGGTGGACAACAAACGATCAGTGATCATGTATCCCTGGCTGCAGTAGCACAGGCATGTGGTTATGAAAGTGTATTCTCTACTGATCAATTAAACGAACTGGAATCTATTTTGGCTGGCAAGCTCATTGAAAAAGGACCGGTACTAATCCATTTCAGGCTTAAGAAAGGTTCACCGAGAGATCTGGGTCGTCCTAAGATAAAACCCTATGAAGTGAAAAATCGACTGATGCAATTTTTAAAAGTTGAATCTTCCTTTTATACTTAATTTTTTCATAATATTAATATGAGCTTAAAAAATCAGACTGAATCAATACCAGCTGTTATCCTGGCAGCCGGCATGGGCGTGCGTCTAAGAAATGTAGTTGGTGAAATTCCCAAGGGATTGTTGGAAATTAATGGGCAAACTTTGATTTCAAGATCGTTGGAATGTTTGAAATCATTTGGTGTTAATCAATTTATTGTGGTGACGGGTTACCAGGAAGAGAAATATCATGAAGCTTTAAAACAGAAATTTCCTGACATGACTTTTATAACCAATGAAGATTACGCCATAACGGGAAGTATGCACTCTCTGTTACTGGCGGCAGACCATATTCAAAGTGATTTTCTGTTGCTGGAATCAGATCTGCTTTATGAAGCACGAACGATTTCCACTCTGTTACAACAAAATAGAAGCACGGTTTTAATTTCAGGAGCAACTAATTCCGGAGATGAAGTATATATATATGGGGGGTCAGATAAAATTGAGAAAATTACTAAGGAAAAACTGGCATCTTTGACTTTACAAGGAGAACTGGTGGGCGTTTCCCGGATATCGCTTAATCTTTTTAAAAAAATGTGTGATTATTATCAGCAGCAGATTAAATTTCCATCCAATTTTCATTATGAAGATTGCATCTCCGGTCTTTCAAAAAACGATGAAATTCATTATTTAAAAGTAGAAGATCTGGTTTGGACTGAAATCGATGATCAGAGCCATTATAACCGAGCCTTGAATCTTATTTATCCAAGAATTGAGGCCAACAATCAAAAATATCGAAATTAGTTAGTGGGAGCGTTTTTTTTAACCGGTTCACACTAAAATCAATTACTCAAATCCTTTCCAACGATACTTGTTCATTAGTGTGCCTATTCCTTGGTATTCCTGATCTGAAAATTCTTCAATGGTGGCAGTAACCTCAAATCGTTTCTGAAATTTATCTGAAATATTTTCCATTAAAGCATCAGGGCCTGGCTTTTCCCCTGATGCTTCGTATATACTGGTAATTCGTTTTTTTAATATCTGACTATCCAAAGGAAGGTTCCAAGTAAGATGCCAGAAATCCCAATCGATATCAATAACGATGGATCCATGTTGGAAAAATCGTTTTTTACGCCGATATTGAGCACTGCCAATGATTTTTTTCTGTTTTAAAGTAATCTCATAAGAAGAAACTTCTTTAAAACAGATGCTGGTTTCAGATTTAATTTTACCGGTTTTTTTCATCTCCGGCGCTAACCCTAATTGTCTAAATGCATCTGCAAGTGGTTGACTTATTAACCGGTAAGATTCAAGAATAGAAGCAGGAAATAAATCCGAATTGCAACAAAAGTTGTATGTTAATTCATGGTGATGAAGAACAGTTTTTCCTCCCGATAATCGTTTAACCTTGTCGGTTGATGAGTCTTTAAGGATATCAGGGTTTATCCCTTTGGGGTTAAAATTGCTTCGTCCAAATGAAAGTGTGCGGTTTTCCCAACCGTAAAATCTTAAAATGGGTTGGTCTAAAGAGAGCAGATACTCGTCAGCTGCCATATTAAAGGCAGCAGAGTATTTTTTGAACGGAATTATCCGAAGACCAGGCAGGTTAACTATTGACATTATATTAAGGTTTGAAAAATTATTTTGTATTTATTGCGCAGCTTTGGGTTTAATACCCCGCCCCTTGGGGCGTTCTGTCATCTCGAACGAATGTGAGAGATCTTGTCCTAAAAGAAAGATTTCTCCCTGCGGTCGAAATGACATGCAGCCATTCTACAGTTAATATGGATACCCCGACCGCTTGCGGCGGGGTAGTTCGTTAATACAGTATCTGCTTATTTAGCCAGATATTAGGGTTTTGTAAAAGGAAAAAATGACTCAGTCTCAACGTTTAAAAAAGCCGGAATGGTTAAAAATTAAGATGCCTTCCGGTAAAAATTACTTAAAAATTAAAAACCACAAAGATCAATTACATTTAAATACTGTCTGCCAGGAAGCCAATTGTCCAAATTTGGGTGAATGTTGGAATTCCGGTACTGCTTCATTTATGTTGATGGGGGACACCTGCACCAGAGCCTGCCGATTTTGTGCGGTGAATACCTCCAGATCTCCTTCACCATTAAACCCGGAAGAACCTAAAAAAATGGCAGAGACGCTTAAATCCTTACATCTGAAATACATTGTATTAACAACGGTGGATCGGGACGACCTTCCTGACCTGGGTGCTGGCCATATTACGGCCTGCGTTCAGGAGGTATTGAAAGAATTACCGAATTTGTTGGTTGAAATATTAATTCCGGACTTTCAGGGGAAAACCGACTTATTGGATATTGTTGCAAAGTCAGGTGCGGTAGTTGTTTCACATAACCTGGAAACTACCCGGAAATTTTCACCCATCGTCAGAGATCGGCGGGCTAACTACGACCAGTCTTTAAAGGTACTGGACTATGTTAAAAGCAGTTATCCCCACCTTTATACCAAATCTTCTTTGATGTTGGGGTTTGGTGAAACAAGTGAGGAAGTGATTGAATCGATGAAGGATTTACGAGACATTGATACGGATTTTTTAACCCTGGGGCAATATTTACAGCCAACAAAAAATAAGCTTCCGGTAGTAGAATATATTCATCCAGATCAATTTGACCACTATCGTGAGATCGGTTTAAAAATGGGTTTTGATTATGTTGCGTCGGGACCTTTAGTAAGAAGTTCATATCAGGCGGCAGAGCATTACTTAAAATCTAAATTGAAAAAACCTAAAAAGTAATCCTATGGAAGATAAGCAGACTGGAATTTTTCTAACTCAAAAACTGCAACACTATTTTAGTATTCCGGTCTGGTGTTTCTCTTGTAAGAAATATATATCTTCAGAATTAAAGTCTCCTTCCCCATATCTTTGCAGTATTTGTTATCAAAAACTTCCTTTTGCTGAAAAAGCACTTTGTCCCAAATGTGGTCTGAAGCATTCACTCATTTCCTGTCGAAGTACCTGGGCAACTGACATTACGCAATTTAATGCTATCTTTAATTATCAGGAACCTATTTCCGGTTGGATTAGTAATCTTAAGTATTTTAGAAATTTATTTGCCGGAAAAATTTTACAACAATTGATTGCCAACTGGTTTAGTCAGCATCAGCTAATGCTTGAGACCATTGATGTTTTATTACCGGTACCTTTACATAGCACTCGATTGCACTGGAGAAGTTTTAATCAAGCTGTCTATTTACTTAAGAAGCAGCAACAATTACCCGTTTCTTCTAATATATTGAAACGTATCAGGAAAACACCCCATCAGGCTGGATTAAGTAAAGAAAATCGCAATCAAAATATGGAAAATGCCTTCAGGGTTAAAAAAAGTTTAAATAAAACTTCAGTTTTGTTGTTTGATGATGTTTGTACTACCGGAACAACAATTGGGGAACTATGCCAGGTGCTCAAAGCAGCCGGAGTAGAAAACATTCATGTGTTAACATTAGCCAGAGTCATTTAGATTTTCATAAAACTGTTCCTTTGAGTGCTTTTATGGTTGAATTTTACCATCATTGTTGTTCATACTGAGTTTTTACACAGATAAAACCGTGAAATGTTCGCAATGTACTTGCGTATGTCATTTCGACGAGTTCTTGGCTGCAAGTTTCGCTAATTCAGTGAGGAGAAATCTTATAAATTGAGATAAAAAAGATCTCTCCTCATTCTTCGCCGAGATGACAATTGATAACACTTTGAATTTAAAGGCACAAAATTTAAGTTCATTAACAGCAATGAATTGAGATAATTTAATCAATCGTTTTTAGTTTAACCTATAACTGGGTAGGTATAGTATGGATAAACGGCTATTACTCATTCCATTTTTTATATTCCTTTTTATGGAAATAGGATTTGGGCTGACAAAATATGGAGACGCAGAAGTCAAAAAAGGTAAACTGATTATTGTTCGGGACGGCCGGACTTTTTTATATGACACAAATAGTGGTGATGTCCCGGTGTTAAAGAACGATGTACTCCGGGTGGGTAAAAAATCGTATGTAGTATTAAATACTGTTGAAGATACCCGGATAAAAATGGGTGCCAATGCTGTCTTTCAAATTAGACCCTGGAAGCAGCGTAAAAAAATTGGTTATTTAAGGATGTTGTACGGAAAATTAGTGTTTAAAACCAAAAAACTGCTTAAGAAAAAAAGAAAGTTTAGATTTAAAACAGCTACGGCAACGATCGGTGTTAAAGGAACAGAAGGAGAAGTAGAAGTAACTTCCAATTCTAATGTGCAAATATTATCTATAGAAGGTGAACCGACTATTCAGTCCCGGATTGGCCCAACTATGACTGTTCCTATAAATACGATTACATTCTCAATTGGAGGAAAAGAAGTAAAGGTACCAATTGTTTTAGCCAGGTTGCAGCAACCAACGGCACCAGAGACGGGCGGCCTGGATAAAGTGTCTATTGTTACGGAAGGCAGCGGTGATTTTAATGATCCCGGAATACCTATGATGATCGGCTTTACCCAGGACGAGTTGGATGCCAGTAAAGGAGAACTGGTTGAAGCCAATGAAAGCCTTGATTCTTTTCCGTCAGAACCACCGGTAGATAATGCTCCGGATGAACCGGATGATGGTGCCCAGGCGGATGTTACTAAGGCAGAAGAAGGCGAGAGTACAGTTTTGGATCCCAATAATACAGCCGGAACCGGAAAGGAAAAAGAAACAGGGACCGATGGCGTAAATACTCCTCTTTTTGGCGATTTAGTGAACAGTGCTCGCATGCAGAGTTTGATAAGAATTGGTCGAATGAAACCAAAATTTTAATAGAGTAAACTATTGAATTTATTTACCAGGAGATGACTTTGAAAATATTACGAATATTGGTACTCATTAATAGTTTTTTACTTCTGTTTATGAGTAGTCTATTGGCACAGGATGACGTCGACCCTAATGCCGCACCTCAAATTCTAACTTCAGATCTGATTCGAAAACAGGTAGTATATGAGCCCACGCAGACGGTCAGTTTTGTGTTTGTAGATGATGATATTATTGAGCGAATTGAGATCAATGGAGAAGCTCAGGAATTTGAATCCGCCAGCACGATTGCAATTACCAAAAAATATACTTTTCAGGCAGGCCGTACAGTAATTACAGTTATCGCCGCGGATGAAAAAGGGAACGAACGGACGAAACAATTTCTGGTCGGTTATAATCTTAAAGATGACAAACAGTTTTCCGAAGAGAAAGCAGAGCCAGAAATTAAATGGATGGTCAATGTTAAAGCCAGCTATGAAGATGATGACAATCCAACCCAGGACTTAAGTACACCTGTTAAACTGGGAGATTTGGAAATCAGCGGTGTGATCCCGGATGAAGAACAACCCGATACCAGAATAACCCTGGGAGCAACTGCTGTTGTAATAGTGGATACAATGTATGCTTTTGCCGGAGTTGAGCAAACAAATTACAGTAAATCCGAGAATGATTTCTTAAATTCACGGGCCCTGTTTTTGGGTGCCGGTCTTTCAATGGCAATGTCCGATGATTCTGCTTTTGTGATGTCCTATATGCTGCTGGATATTAATGTCGGAGGAGAAGATTTCTCTCAAAACCATGTATTTTCACCGGGATTATTGTTTGAGTCAAAAGACAGCGATGGATCATATAAGGATTTAATTGCCATTGACTATACTATAAAAGACTTTGCTGATTCACAATTTGAAAATGGATCGGAGATAGTGTTGAAGTGGACCTATGAAAGTTTTGATCCTGAAAAACAGGACAAATATTACCGGATTTTTGCCTATGGTACGGTTAATGATGGTACTGAGATCTCCGAATATACTTTCTGGCAGATGGATTTTGATTGGTTCAATAAATGGGATTCCGGATTATTGTTTGATATCGGTACTGGTTTTCAATACCGAACCTATGAAAATGATATCCCCCTTTCGGAAGATACCCCATTGGGTACCAAGAGAGTTGATATTCCTTTTAGGTTTTCAGCTGGTCTGGGTTGGGCTTTTAATGATCAGTGGAAAGCCATGTATAACCATAAGTATGAAACAAATTTATCAAACAAAGTGCCATATGTGCGCAACATCCACGGTTTAACTGTCAATGGCCAATTCTAAATTTAACAGGAGAAAAAAATGAGACAAAGAATAATCGTTAAATTTCTGTTGCTGACGATGATAGTTTCGGCACTGTTTCTATCATCCTGTAAGGAATTCAGTAATGACGAAGGTGAGAGCAAAACGATTTCTGTTGATTTGGGTAACATATTACAACAACTGAATACCGATACTTCTTTAAAAAGTATCGATGCACCATCAGTTGTGAAGGGATTGCTAATCGGGGCTATAGTAGTGACAGCCAGGACTACACCTTACACAAGTGATACCGTGATGACCCAAACTGTTGAAGATGAATTAGTTACCCAACTGACTAATTCTATTAGTTATATTACTATTGCAAATTTACCAGTTAGTGGGGATTATATCAACTTTCTGATTCCTCCGGATACAGCAGCTAACTGGCAGGTGGTCGTAGTCGCCACTGATTTTGCGATTAATACGCTGGGTGATCTGGCCAGTTATGATGATGCCGGTCATAAATTAACCCATAAAGGGTTTACTCCCAGATTCTTCACCTCCGATACCGTCGGAAATGACATTATTCAGGTTGATATGGAACTTTATGATTAATCATTTTTAACAAACCACTAAATATGAGGTAGCCTCTTATAAACTGTTGTAAAAATGATACAGGTTTTAAGGGGTTATTGCTTTCTCAAAACTGCCTTCAGTTATTGTTGTTCCTTTTTTTAAAAAAGAGAATGACTCCCTTAAGGAATGTGTTGATGTGAAAACCTGCCAAAAGAGAATGCGATAACTGATCGTTTTTTAAAAGAAAAATATTTAATAGGATGATGGGTCCGAACATTGCACTTTCCTGAAATATTCAAAATCAAAATTACTTCATTATTGTTTTTCGGAAATCAGTTTGTATTAAAATAAAAATGAGCACTCAACAGTCACCTGAATCTGAACAATCCAGATTACAGAAAACACCAATTGCCATTATTGGTATTTCTTCCATTTTTCCTAATTCCAAAAATATCAATCAATATTGGTCAAATATTATCAGTGAGGTAGACTGTATCACCGATGTACCTGCTTCCAGGTGGAACATTGCGGATTATTATGATCCGGATCCCAAAGTGCCGGATAAAACTTACAGTAAACGGGGTGCTTTTATACCTGATATTGAATTTAATCCCTTAGAATTTGGGTTGCCCCCTAACCTGTTGGAACTGACAGAGGTTTCACAACTGTTGACCTTGGTACTCACTCGCGATTTGCTGAAAAATGGTGGATATGAAAAGGCCAGTGCTGAATTACGTAAAATGACAGGTGTGATTTTAGGTGTGGGCGGGGCCCAAAAATTAATGACGCCGTTGATGTCCCGCTTGCAATATCCCATTTGGAAACGTGTGTTGGATAGTGTGAGTATAACGGGTGATGCCGCAGAACTAATTATTAATCGCCTTAGCAAAGCCTATGTTAAATGGGAGGAAAATTCATTCCCGGGAGCTTTGGGAAACATTACTTCTGGCCGAATTGCAAACCGATTTGATCTTTCCGGTACCAATTGTGTTGTCGATGCAGCTTGTGCCAGCTCGTTGGCTGGAATACGCATGGCCGTTCACGAATTGCTGGATTATCGAAGCGATATGATGATCACTGGTGGTGTGGATATGGATAATTCCGTATATGCCTATTTATGTTTTAGTAAAACGCCAGCCTTTTCCAGGGGAGAAAAATCTCAACCTTTCGATAAAGATTCAGCCGGTATGCTGATTGGTGAAGGGATTGGCCTGCTTCTGTTAAAACGACTGGAAGATGCTGAAAGAGATCAGGACCGAATTTACGCTGTGATTAAAGGTATAGGAACTTCCAGTGATGGACGCTCAAAGAGCATTTATGCTCCGAATTCTGAAGGTCAAATAATAGCACTGGAACGCGCCTATCAGGATGCAGGATTTAGCCCCGCTACTGTTGGCATGATAGAAGCTCATGGTACCGGAACTGCTGCTGGTGACATTGCTGAAGTTAATGCTTTAAAAATGCTGTTTGAAAAATATAATACTCCAAAAGATCAGGTGGCACTGGGTAGTGTTAAATCTCAGATAGGACATACTAAAAATGCAGCCGGCGTTGCAGGATTGATCAAGGGAGCTTTATCTCTCTATCATAAAATATTACCGGCAACCATTAATGTTAAAGAACCAAACCCTAAACTGGACCTCGATTCATCTGCCTTATACCTAAATTCGGAAGTTCGCCCCTGGATACCCAGTCAACCTGGCATACCAAGACGGGCCGGGATTAGTGCCTTTGGCTTCGGAGGAACTAATTTCCATTTAGCTCTGGAAGAATATCAGCCCGAAAATGAGACGGTTTACCGGTTACATCAATCGTCGGATCAGATATTACTACAAGCGGAAAATACAACAGCACTGCTTCAAAATTGTCAGCAGATAGTCAAGCGATTAACTACTGATGATTCAAGTTTCCAGCAACTGGCCACTGATAGCCAGGATTGTGAATTACCCATCAAGAATGCCCGATTAGGTTTTGCCGTTAAAGATAAACAACAATGTATTGATAAACTTAATGCCGGTATTAAGAAACTAGAGCAGGATCTTTTGGCTGATAACTGGGAACTTCCAAACGGGGTATTTTTTCGTTCCACAGGGTTAGCCTTGGAAGGTAAGTTGGTAGCTTTATTTGCAGGACAGGGATCACCATATGTGAATATGGGTAAAGAATTGGCCTGTAATTTTCCACCGGTCCGGGAATGTTTTACAATAGTGAACCAACATTTATTAGAAACCGGTCAAAACCCTGTTTCAAAAGTGGTCTATCCTAAACCGGTCTTTACAAAAGCAGAAAAGGATATTCAGGCCAAAGAGCTACAATTAACAGAAAATGCACAGCCCGCAATTGGGGCATTTAGTGCTGGTCAATATAAAATTTTAAATCAGGCGGGTTTCAATCCTAATTATACTGCAGGTCATAGTTTTGGAGAATTAACAGCCTTATGGGCCTCAGGTGTTTTTAATGAGTCTGAATATCTAATGCTGGCTAAGGCCAGAGGTGAAGCGATGGCAGCACCAGCCGATCCTGGTTTTGATGCGGGAAGCATGTTGGCCGTTATCGGAGATTTGGAGAATCTAAAAAAAGATATTGCCGGTTTTAAAAATATTGTGATGGCGAATATTAATTCTCATCAACAAATAGTACTGGCTGGTCCCAAAGATGAAATTGGACGGGTGAAAGATCATCTGAATCAATTGAGTTACCGCGCTATTCTGTTACCGGTTTCTGCGGCATTTCATACACCTTTGGTGGCACATGCTCAAAAACCATTTGCTTCAGCCTTAGATCAGGTAAAATTTAAAAAGCCAAAAATTGCTGTTTATTCTAATGGGACTGCCAAAAAACATAGTGTTCAAACTCAATCAATAAAAAAGAAGCTTAAAGAACATATTTTAGAACCGGTAAACTTCAAAGATGAAATCACCAATATTTACAAGGATGGTGGTTATCTGTTTGTAGAGTTTGGTCCTCAGAATATACTTTGTAAATTAGTGAGCAACATCCTAAAAGATCAACCCCATATCTCTGTTGCTATTAATAAGTCAGCCGGAGAAGATAGTGATTATTTATTGAAAGAGGCTGTCGTAAAAATGCGGGTGGCCGGTGTTAAACTGGGTGATATTGATCCCTATAGAGAACCGGAATCAAAACAGGAAATTGGTA
>Ga0233437_1005783_pt1 | contig 13127 bp, 18 predicted proteins | sample SI_122_August201_FD_182714 | JGI IMG/M metagenome (GOLD analysis project Ga0233437, IMG submission 182714) | Seawater microbial communities from Saanich Inlet, British Columbia, Canada - SI_122_August2016_200_MG | ecosystem: Environmental > Aquatic > Marine > Inlet | place: Canada: British... | reverse complement strand
AACCAAGACTTAATGAGAGTTTAGAACATCTATTTGTAGTCAAAGCGATTGAAGAATATATTAGAAAAGAGTTAACCCCACTCATAGAGTTGTATGAAACGAGAGATGCCGATATTGTATGTGAGTATTATGATGGGGAGAAATTAGCAATAGAAATAGAAACTGGAAAAAAATTAAGAAAGAATAATCCAAGAATTGAAAAAAAAGTTAAATTTCTTAATAAAAAATACGGTAAAAATTGGTTCTTTGTTGTAACAGACTGGAAAAATAAAAGGATATATAAAAAATATGGCAGAACATATGTTCGTAAAGAGGTACCGAAAGTACTAAAAAACCAGTATTTCTATTTAGGTTCAAATTATGATGTTTGTTAAGCTGAAACTCTTAAATTCTTTAAAATCTAGGTTCAAATCATGCCCGTTATTAGACTTAATTTATTTGATTGTTTGAACCAAAAAAAACTTCCCTAACATTATTGATCCAAATCTTGTAAATATTACCTTAACTAAGAATTACCTAGTTTCTATATAAACAAACTACTGTATAAAAAAGAAGTGTAAGATTGCCAAAAGGAAAATTAAAATTTATCTGAACTTTTTTTGAGTTTACAGCTCAGAAAAAGGTTAGCTTTTTATATTATTAAAAATAATTTATTCAAATGAAACACTTTCCAATTTTAGATAAATTGCATACCGATGTCCTAGAAGAGAAATATGGGGCAATTAACTCTAAAGTTATTAAACACAATAAAAAAATACGTATTTCCCATTTAATAGACAAAAATAATGTTTCTAGAACACATGCAATAACATTTTTTGATTACCCTTTTTCTAAAGAAATAGAAAAAATAAACAAAGAAATAAAAAAAGGAAACCCTATAGGAAAAGAGTTTAGAAAATTTGGATACGGAATAAGAAAAAATGTCGTTGATGTTTTTTTAGTAGAATTATCAAGAAATCTACAGGAAGAATTTAAAACAAAAGAAAAATTTGCTAAAACAAGACTTTCTGAATTTTATGCAAGGAAGAAAGATAAAAAACCACAAGTATATGGTATAGTTGCAGAAATATATTCTCCTGATTTTAGAAACCCTATTATCAATTCTGTGGATATTTCTCAAATAAATCCTCTAACTGAAATGTTTGAAAAAATAGGTGTATCAAATAAAGAAATATGGGAAAGATTAGGGGATAATAATGACTGGAGTAATATGCATGAGGAATATTCTAAAGCTAAGGTTTTATCACTTAAAAAAGTTCAAGAATATCAAAAAAGAGTTAAAAGGTTTATTTGAAGTTTAATCAGCCATATTTTTTATTTTTCGACAATTTTTAATAATTTTTCTTAAATTATCTATAGTCACTGCTTGGCTAGCATCACAAAGGGGCTTATTCCCTTTATTAATTTTTACTTCTATAATCGCCCCATCTGCCCCAGCAGAAATTCCTGCATAAGTTAAATTTTCTACAATATCTGAACGTCCTGCAGCATGACTTGGATCCACAATGATTTTATGGGGAAAATTTATATCTTTTTTTAAATCTGCTATAAAGGACACATCTAGTGTAAATCTATCATACTCTCCATTTGAAAAAGTTCTTATTCCTCTTTCGCATGCAAGAATTTTCCCTTGATGACCATTCATTTTTAAATAATTAATAGATCCCAAGAATTCTCCTTCATGTTAAAAAACCTCTACTTCTCCATTTAGTGTAAACCCATTAATTATATTATTTGCTAATCTTTTGTTTTTTATATCTTTTATTGTTTTATACTGAAATAATTGTATATTTCTTTTTAATTTGTTCTCAAACTTTTTTATATTTTTTATATTTTTTATATTTTCTAGATATAGGTCTATATCACTTGTTTCAATATCCTCTCCTTTAGAATAAGATCCAAATACTACGATTGTTGGATTTTGATAATCTTTTATTAAGAAGTCTGTCAAATTTTGTAGTTGTTCTATGTTGAATAGTGTTTTTTGTAATTTGTAGTTTTTTGAGGTCCTATTTGCTGAATATAATCTGATATTTGATATTTCTGTTTTTTTTAAAACATTTTCTTGTTCTAGTTCTTTTGTATACCTTATAATTGAGGGAAGTGGAAGTTTTAGTTCTCTTTCTATCTGTCTGACTCTTAATCTTACTGTGGGATTTAGAAAAAAGTATTCTTTTATTTTCTTCTTGATATTTTTTGTTCTCATATGATAATTTATCATATCAACCGATATATAAAGTTATCGCTTTTGGTTGTTTAGAATGGAAAATATCTCTATTTCTTCTATACCAGGAAATTCTGTGTACTTTTCTTCTTTTAGTGCTATTGTGGAATCTATTTTATTAATTGTGTTTGTGAATTTTTGTTTTATCTCGGTTAGTATTTTTTCGTATTCTCCAATATTTGTTGTTGTTATCCAAAAGAAAAGATTGTAATCATAACCTATTTCATATATTGCTTGTATGTTGGGATGTTGTTTTAGATATTGTATTAATGTTTTAGATGATTTATTTGTTTGTAGAAATATCCAGTGTTCGTCGTAAAGGAGTGCTGTGTTGATGATTGGCATATATCCTTTTATTATACTTTCCTCTAGTTTTTTTATTCTGTTATTTATTGCGTCTGGGGATAAATTGATTTTTTGGGAAAGTTTTACAAGTGATGTTCTGCTGTTTTTTATTAGTAATTTTATTATTTGTAGATCAATTTCATTAATCTCGATTTTTTCTTCTGTTTCATCTATTCTTCCTGCTGGAGCTTGTTTTATCTCTTGATCTAGATCTGTGAAAAATACTTGTGGTAAATGAGAGTATTTTATTTCTTTTAGACAGTTTAATACGGAGAAATTTAGTAATGAGGTTGATTCTTTTATTTTGTTGATGATTTTAGTTAGCTCTGTAAGTGAAGAATATATGATATCGATTTGGTATTCCCACTTTCCACTACATTTCATTACTTTAAGTATATTTTTTGAATTTTTTAGGAGCTCTATAAATGATTGTTCTTGTTCTGCACTTTCAAATTTTGTTTGTAATAATAAGATGTTCCAGTGATATCCTAGGTTTGTTAGGTTTATGACTGTTGTGTAGCCCAGAATTAATCCTATTTTTTCTAATCTTTTTATTCTATACTTTATTGTGTCTTTTGATAGGTTAACTTGCTTTGCTATGTTGTTTATTGGTGTTCTTGCATTTTTGTAGAGCTCATAGAGTATTCTTTTGTCTTTTTTATCTAACTTTATTTCCTCTTTGTATTGAAATAGTGTTTTTTTCATAGTTTTATCTTCTTTCTTAAATATATAAATCTTTTGGTATTTCTATCTTTTTCCTAGTACCCCTGTTGTTTTTATTGGTTTTAGATGAAAATCTATTGAAAGGTTTAATATAGTTATAATGCCACTACTATTGTATAGTAAAAGGGTCATAGCCGTGGACCTAAAAACGGTAGGAGATGATAAAATGAGAGAAATAGAAAGAAAAATTGAACAAGTTAGTGGAAGAATGGAAGATTTAGTTGAACATGGTGAACAACCTACATCAATTGATGGACCAAAGGTTTTATGGGAGCCAGATACTCCTGAATTATTAACTGTAGAAAGTGCTCTTGCTTCGGCAAGCCCCGAAGAAAGGCTTGAATTGACAGAAGCATTGTATACTATATTTCGTCAGGGGAGACACCTGCCTAAAGGAGCACAGTTGTTTGGAGATGTAGGGGATATATCAAAATATGCCCATATGGGAACACTTACTAGTTGCTCTGGAAAATCACAATTTAGAATATGGTATGGGGCTATAGGGGGTTTAGAGGTTCCGCATATGGACAGTGATTCTGGAAAAGGAGTTCTTTTAGAGGTGTATGGCACCCTTAGTGAAACAGAAAAATATGCTTCTACATTAATGCCAAAACTTTTCGAAGAAAGAATAAGATTGAGAGAGGATTTCCGTGGTTCAGGATATGTGGATTTAATGATTCGGGGATTAGAAGGGTTTTTATCTGCGGGAAAAGTCAAACATGGTCACGTACTTTAAAAGCCGAATAAGAAAATGCATAAAATGAGGGAAGTGGTTTATGGGATTTAAGCGTTTTCGCTTAATCCTTTTCTGCTTCTGATTTGTTTTACTATCTTTGGTTGTAGATTTGTAGGTAGTTTCTCAAATTGCTGGTCTACAATGAAGTATGAGCCTCTACCGGAAGTTGTACTTCTTAAATCTGAAGCTAATCCAATCATCTCTGCAACTGGCAATTTGGCTTTAACTGTAATGTGCTCACCTTGTTGATCTACATTTAGTAATTGACCTCTTTTATTCTGTATCATGGCAGATAAATTTCCTAAATATGTTGCAGGAGATTCAATTTGTAAAACTTGTACGGGTTCTAATATGTGTGGCACTGCATTGTTCATTCCACCTTTAATAGACTCTCTAATTGCAGGATAAACTTGTGCTGGACCTCTGTGAATGGCATCTTCGTGTAATTTCATATCATTTATTGGATGGATTTAGTGAATATCCAATTTGGATTGATTCTAGTGAACAAGTTTTGAGTATGCCAGAATTAATCCTATTTTTTCTAATCTTTTTATTCTATACTTTATTGTGTCTTTTGATAGGTTAACTTGCTTTGCTATGTTGTTTATTGGTGTTCTTGCATTTTTGTAGAGCTCATAGAGTATTCTTTTGTCTTTTTTATCTAGCTTTATCTTCTCTTTGTATTGAAATAGTGTTTTTTTCATAGTTTTATCTTTTTTCTTAAATATATAAATCTTTTGGTATTTCCATCTTTTTCCTAGTATCCCTGTTGTTTTTATTGGTTTTAGATGAAAATTGAGTAAAAGGTTTAATATAGTTATAATGCCACTACTATTGTATAGTAAAAGGGTCATAGCCGTGGACCTAAAAACGGTAGGAGATGATGAAATGGGGGAAGATATTGACACAAGAATCGAAAGGATGTTTGAAAAATTTAAAGGCAGACCTGAAAAGGGACGAAGAGCAGTAAAGCTATTAGCACATCATTTAACTGCATCAGATGAGGAATTGGAAGATTTTCTTCATGAAGGTGATCGTGATGGGGTGCGTTATCTTACTACTTCTATGGGCATTGCCCAAAGTATTTTGTATACTAGGGGCGCAGATATAAAGGAATTTAAAGGCAAATATGCTGGAGCGTATATCAGTTGTTTGGGAGATGGTGCTGGAACGGGTTTTATTTTTAAAGGAACTGGGGCTGGAACTGGCTCAGAGTTCATTGGAGATGAAGCTGGGATGCAGGCTGAGTTTTTAGGACATGAAGCTGGACGTGATCTAGCATTTAAAGGATATCTTGCTGGGGCAGAGACAACGTTTTATACAGGCATGGACATAAGGGTTTCTGGGGGCACTCATGTTGGGGCAGGTAGCGTATTTGAAGGTGAACGTGCTGGAGAAAAAGCGCTTTTCCATGGTCGTATTGCAGGTGTAAGATCTAAGTTTATGGGGAAAGGTGCAGGAGCATATGCAACGTTCCTGGGTAGAAGCGCTGGAATCACGGTAAAATTTGAAGGTGAACGTGCTGGAGAATATTCAAAGTTCTTAAGAGGAGGGCCTATAATGTCGCTTGATAGGGACATAAAATTTGAAGGTAAAGATGCTGGCCGAGAAGCTACTATTGATTTGTTCAGAGACTTGCGACTTGGTGGCCGGGATGAAGAAAGAATTCCCATAATATATGAGTGGAAAGAAGGGCGGGGAAAAAAGTATTTGTCACCAGATATGAGGAAGTCAAAATGAAAAAGAAGAATTAATTGGGTTCCATAAAGGAGCTTTGAATACATTAGGAAATGAAAGAAATGAATTAGCTAAAATGCTTAATGTTGTTGAGCAGCTAATACAAGCTCATGTTAAGGCTTTAAAAGATTTAGGTGTTGATTTAGAAGCTGAAGCTAAAAAGGCTCAGGATGCTGCTAAAAAACAAACTGATGATGCTTTGACTGAAAGAGTAGCTTAAACTCTTTCATTCTATTGGTTCTGGTTGAGTAGCTTGATTCTTTTTCTTTATTAAATTTTTAAATCCAGGGGTCCATTCATCTGAAACCATTAACAGGGAATCTACACTTCTAATCACTCCTGGAAACTCTTTTTTTAAGTTTTCAATTATTAAATAGAACTCCTTATAAGTTTCTACCACAAGTTCTGGTTCTATCTGCCATAGATTTCTAATGAAATAATGTATGTTTGGAATCCTTGAAAGATATTCTGATAGTTTTGCTTGATCTTTTTTTGTATATCGATCTAATTTTATTATTACTTTATAGAGATCTAATCCTAAAGTGTTTATATCTATCCCAATTCGATATTGTATAATAACTCCTGAAACTTCTAATTTTTTCATCCTATTCTTTACAATTATTGGGGTAGAGCCTACTTGTTTTGCTAAATCTACTACTGAGATTCTTGCGTTATTTACTAAAATTTCTAACAGATTATGATCTAATTCATCTAATTTTGTATCGATTATCTCTCCTCCAAAAGCGGTTGGTTTTGATATCTCGTTTGTTAAATACATTTTTGGATATTGTTTGACATCAAGCAAAGTACCGCCTTCTTCACTTATTATTATATTATTATATTCTGAAATTATTTTGTTTTTCAATTCGAAGAATTCTTGATCTGTTTTTGCAAAGATTGCAAAGATTAAGTCCCACTTGCCTGAAAACTCCCCCATCCAATAAACCATCTCAGAAGATCTTAATTCGCTGAATAACTTTTCTTTTATTTCTGGGATGTTTTTTAATTCTAAATATATTTTGTATATTTTATGTCCCATTTTATGCGGATTTATTGCTGTGTTAAAACTAGTGATTATGCCTTTTTTTGTTAATTGATCTATTCTGTATTCTACTGTCTGTCTTGATTTTCTTACTATTTTAGCTAGCCTAGAGCTTGGAATCCTGCAATTTTTATCTAATTCTGTTAATATCTTCCTATCTACCTTATCTAGTTTGATTTTAGTTATTTCTACCATTCTTATACTATTATTATCTTTTCTTTATAAATCTTATCATTTTAGTCTAAAAATTAGTGATAACTTTAATATAGTTAGTTTACCACTATATAGTTATAAAAGAGGTCATAGCTGTGGACCCTAAAACAGCAGGAGAATGAAAATGAGTTTGAGTGATAAAATGGATGAAATAGCAAAAGAAGGAAGGGAGACTCTTTGGGCAATTAGTATGGCTCCTCTTTGTCTTTTATATGAGATTGGCATGGCTGTAGGGACACTTGCTGTAACCACAATATCGACTCCATATGTATTATTTCGTAAAATAAGTGATAAAATACATGAGGGTGATGCGGTTGAATATGGTGAAGGAAGATTAACAGAAAGAGTAAGTGTAGAGGGGTATAAGGATATTGAATCTGAAGAAACAGATATTAGGTTAAGAAGAGAGTATGAAACTTGGAAAAGAGAAGACAAAGAAAAAAGTTTAGCAAGGATGATCTAACAAGGGCATGATCCTCAAAAAATTATTGTTGCTGAAGATGGGCCTGCTAAAAATCCAATCGCAATAGCCAACCAACCAATTTTTAAATCCCATCCTTTATACAAATTTTTATCTAAATCTATATTTAATGATTCAAAGTCTGCTAAAGAATTAATTAGATGTTGAGTAGAACGAGCAAATCTATCATATCTATAAACAAGAACAATATCAAACTTCTTCCTTTTAGCATCTTTCTTTAGCTTATTTAGTTCTGGTCTTGAATCTTTTGCTCCAGAGATTCCCCTATCAGTATATTTCTTGTAGATATTCCATTCTCTTTTCTTACAATAGTCTGTTAGAACAGAATCCTGAGTAGTTAGCTCTTGTTCTTTTGTGCTAACTCTCATGTATACTGCTACTGATTTTTCAGCCATGTTTGTTATCTGATTAACTCCATAAAAAAGAAAAGAATAGAAACTATTTATTATCAACTGACAACTTTAATATTAATATTGTTTACTTTAATATATTTAAATCTGTATAAAATAGATTAGTTTGTTAGACAAAGGAAAAAGATATTTATATCTTTAACCAATGAAGAGTTTTATATTTTTTTGGATTTAATTTGTTTAGCATACCATAAGACAATAAAATAATAGCAATACTCCAAAGCCCCTCGTAAGATAGTATGTAACTGGGGCTATTTAAAGAAATACTCCAGAGTACTAAAACTATAACATTCACAATAATAAAAAAGAGATAAACCCAATTCATTTTTTTGTATAAAGAATAAATGACAAAAGAACCAAGAACAAGGTATAAGACTATAAGCAGTGCTGTTAAATTTCCAGAATTATATCTAACCAATATATTTGAAATTATTCCAATAACTATGAGTGCCAATAAGATGTAATTAATTATGTAATTATTTTTCTTAGTTTTCTTTTTACTCTTCTTTTTTCTCATAAATTTTTTTAAAGATTGTATTATATAAAAGTATCTTTTGTCAATCTTACACTTCTTTTTTATACATTAATTTGTTTATATAGAAACATATCATTTCTTGGGAAAGGTATTTTATACAGTTTTATAATGAATTAAAATATTGTAAAACTAAACAACACAAATATTTATAATTGTCAAGACTAATATTAAAGTTAATAAAAATAGAAGAAATTTATAGGATTTCTAACTAAATGAAGTATGTCCAGTCCCGGCGTATTTAGAAACACCTACTTTTTCTTTTTTATTATAAAACCTAAAATTAAACTAACTAAGAGTAATCCAGAGATAACAGTTAATCCCCATAGTCTAGTGTATATACTAAACATTAACACAAATATTAAGACAGTGCCCATTATAATTGCTTTTGGAACTTTTGTTCGTTCTTCATACTCGTTTCTTGATTCATAAACAATATGTTTGGGCATAAACTTTTTTATAACTCAAAACTTAAAAATCTTCCGAATTAGTTTTTTTAGAAACACTTAAATATTTTAAGAATAATATGTATTTATGGCAGATCCACTATTAGCTCCGGCTCAGAATGTGAGTATATTTTTGTTTGCAATAGTTATGATTGTAGTGATTTTTATATTGTGGAAGATTTTAAGTAATAGATAGTGTTATTCTTGTGTTAACGATTCTATCATTGCAGCAAATGCAGGTCTTGTTATGAATACTCCAATAGTTACACCGACTATGGTCACTAGTGCGAATCCCCTTAATAATCCTGCTCCTGCCCAGAATAATGGTGCCATTGCTGCTATTGTCGTGAAATATGCTGCCATTATAATGAAGAAAGCTCTTTTTAGTTTTTGTTTCCATCTGTAAGAATATTCTGCTCCTTTTGATAGCACTTCGTCTATGATTATGATTTGGTGATCTACTCCTGTTCCTACTGCTGCTATTATTCCTGCGATTGCTGCAAGATCTAAGTTATACTTTGCGATTGCTGCAAATCCTAGAATTAATGCTATTTCTGAGAAAGAAGTTATTACCATTGGTATTGCTATCTTTGGATTCTTATATCTTATGAAAACCACAACTGCTACTGCTAGAATTGCAAACAGCCCTACTAATATTGCATTGTTTACAAATGCTGAACCTAAAACTGGTGAGACTGTATCTATTTTTTCTATATTTAGCTTGAATGGGAATGATCCTGTTAATAGTATTGTTTGGAGTTTATTCATCTGTGTTAATGCTTCTTGTAATGCTTCTGGTTGTGTTTCTCCTATACCTGGACCAGATATAACAATGTTTGTTGATTCACTTCCCCTGAGATCTGCTCCAATGTTTAAACTATCAACCAATGTATTGTCTAAGTAAAAATCTAATTGTTCTGAAAGATATTCTTGTCCAGATTCATCAATCACTACATCTAATTCTCTTGTTATATCTGCATGTTGTGTTGCTGCATTTGCGCTTAGTCTAATCTGGAATTCAAATTTACAGAAATACCCCCCGCCCTGGGTTTCTAAACAATCTCTTATTCCTGCACAAGTCCCATCATTTCTACAAACAAAAGTAATATCTTCTTCCCCGCCACTGAAAACTGTTTCATTTCCTATTCTTGCCTCAAATACTCCTTGGGAAGCTATTAAGTCTGAAACTTCTTGTTTTGTTGCTCCTGCAATTTCAACTAGAATATATTTATTTCCTAAAAGATCGTCTGATTTTCGTATTTCAATGTCTGATAAACCATAGGTGTTTAATCTGTATTCCATTACTTGGATTAATTCACTTCTTTGTTGATCTGTTATGTCAACTTCAGGTTTTAATAAAACTCTTGTTCCGCCTTGTAATTCTAATCCCTTTCTTATATTATTTTCTGGGACATTTTGTACTGTTATCCCCAATGTTTCAGTTGTTTTAATTAAAGTATAAACTTCTCTGTTTGTTTCTATTCTTATTGTTTCATTTAGTGGGATCGGGGTGACGATTGTTGTATAATCATCTAAGTTGGATATCTTTTCTCCATTAACTCTCAGAATCTTTTCATAATTTGTTGGGGCAGTATCTGGTGTTGGGGGTTGTATCCCTGCCAAGTTTCCATCTAGATCTTTTTCTACTGATTTTATTATTACTCCTTCTGTATCAAATTGTGGATTTATTGCTATGGCTGTAATTAGTAAGAAGAATACAAGTATTATTACCCTTGTTTTTTTAATTATCTGTTTCATTCTTTTTCATATACCAGATTAGTAACCCAGTGTTCATAAACCAGGTTGAGATGATGTCTATTACTAATGCTATTAATATAATTCCAAACATTTGTTTTAGTATTATTGAGTTTGTTACTAGAAATGCTACGAATAATGCTGCCATTGTTGTTAGGGTCATTGTCATCCCAGTTTTGAAAGCTCTTACTGTCCTTTCCCATAAAGTTCCTGCTTTTCTTTTGAGAACTTTTGTTGTAAGCATGATATCTGTGTCAATTGAATAACCTATAATCATTAAGAAAGCTGCAATTCCTGCTGTAGAAAGTTTTACACCAAGTATATTTATGATTGCTAGGGTTGCGATTATGTCTAATAGTGCTGAGAAGATAACTGCTAGGGAAGGGATTAGTTTTCTGAAAGTTATGAATACTACTATTCCCATTAAGATGAATGCGAAAATGATTGCGGTGATCATTTCTTTGAAGAATGAATCTCCTAATCCTTCTCCAGTTTCCTGGATGGATGTGTCTGCGGAAGGGAAGTTTTCTTCTATGAAGAAGTTTGCTTGTTCTAATGATGCATCTGTTTCTATTATTATACCATTAGATTGTTTTGTTCCAAATGTTGATAGTTCTCTTATGCTTATTTCTGTTCCAGGATTTTGATTTAGAAAGTCTTGTTCTATCTGATCTATGTTTATTTCTTGTGAAGTATATATTGTTGCAGAAACTCCTCCTTTTAATGAAACATCTTTTTCTATGAAAGATCCAGTGGTTCCATATTGTACTGAAAGTACAATTATACTTATTATGAAAATTGCAATAGGAATTAAGAGAATTTTCTTATAGTTCTTCATATAGAAACTTTCCATAGGTCATTTGAGATATAGTTTTATTTAAAAAAGTTCTGGTTCAGATAGTTTTATTAATTCTCTTTTATTTTAGTTTCTATGGTTGAAATATTAAGATTGGGGCACAGGATTAGTAGGGATAAGAGAATTAGTACTCATGTTGCCTTGGTTGCTCGTGCTTTTGGTGCTTCTAAGTTATATTATACGGGTCAGAAAGATAAAAGTTACGAAGAAAGTGTTGAAAGAGTTGTTAAGGAGTTTGGGGGCGAATTTTCTATTGAACATGTAAAAAAGTTTGAGAATTTGTTCAAAGGAAAGACTGTTGTTCATTTAACGATGTATGGTGAAGATTTTAGAAAGAAAGAAATTAAGGGAGATATTTTGGTTGTTGTTGGCGGCGAAAAGGTTCCTCCTGAAGTTTATGAATTAGCAGACTATAATGTTGGGGTTACAAATCAACCACATTCTGAAGTTGGGGCCTTGGCAGTATTTTTAGATCATTTGAGTAAGAATAAGTATCCTGAATTTAAAGATGGGAAAGTTAGGGTTAAACCCAGTGCTAAATTTAAGGAGTTTTATTGATGGGTACTAAAAATATCTCAGTTGTTATAGAAGAACTCTCTAAATATTATAATTTTAGTGAAAGAACCACATTGAATAGGATGCGGAAACAACCTGATCCGTTTAAGATTCTTATTTCTTGTTTGCTTTCTTTGAGGGCAAGGGATGAAAATACCGAAGTTGTTTCTAAAAAACTCTTTTCAGTTGCAGATACTCCTGAGAAAATACTTGAAATTTCAACTGAACGATTGGAAGAACTTATTTTTTCCTCTGGGCACTATAGAAAAAAGGCTAGGACCATAAAACATGTTTCTGAAGTTTTGATTACTGATTTTAAGAGTACTGTTCCAAAGAAAAAAGAAGAGTTGTTGTCAATAAAAGGAATTGGTCCAAAGACTGCAAATATTGTTTTAGCATTTGCATTTGGGGAGAATGTTATACCTGTAGATGTGCATGTCCATGTTATAGCAAATCGATTGGGTTGGGTTAATACAAAGCACCCAGAGAATACAGAAAAACAACTTTATGAAGTTTTGCCCAAGAAATATTGGAAGGAGCTAAATGCTTTATTTGTTATGTTCGGTAAGGAAGTATGTATTACAATCTCCCCTAAATGTTCATCTTGTCCAATTAGGAAGGTTTGTCCTCGTATTGGGGTTGTTCGGAGCCGTTGATTACATAGAATATTTCTTTTTGAAATATTTACTATTTTGAACGTTATTTATTAGTAATTTTAGTTCTTCTTCTTTTTTTGGAGAAGTGAATCCTATCTTTTTGGAGAATTTGTAATATTCTTTAAATCCTGTTATGTTGAAATAATACCTTAATTTATTATTTTTATTGTAAAATCTTATAATTTGGGGCTTGATATTGAATTCTTTTAGTATTTCTCTTAGATCTTCTAAGATATTTTTTTTGTCTTGGTATACCCTTATTGAATAGTTTTTTGAACTTATTGAGCATTCATCATCAAAAAAAGCCCTTATTAGTCCTTTTTTAAAAGCTTCATTTGATTTTTTTATTTTGTTTGTTATTTCTTTATTTTTACCTTCTGCGAATTTTCCATAAATTGAATATAAAATATCACTAC
>Ga0233437_1005781_pt1 | contig 13130 bp, 11 predicted proteins | sample SI_122_August201_FD_182714 | JGI IMG/M metagenome (GOLD analysis project Ga0233437, IMG submission 182714) | Seawater microbial communities from Saanich Inlet, British Columbia, Canada - SI_122_August2016_200_MG | ecosystem: Environmental > Aquatic > Marine > Inlet | place: Canada: British... | reverse complement strand
CGATGTTGGACTTTACCAAAGAGCATTTTTTATATGAGGAAAGATATATGGAAAAAATTTGCTATCCGGATATTTTGTTCCATAAAGTTTTTCATTCACGCTTTTTAAAAAAAATTACGATTTACAAAGAAAAAATCCAAAAAAGAAAACTTTTTTTGAATCGAGATATGATGATAGAATTAATGGAATGGCTGCAGCATCATATAAAAACAGAGGATAAAAAAATTACTTTGTTTGAATGGAGTCAACTTAAATTGTGATTGTTCCAAACACGGATTTCCATCAATTCTGATGAAAATAATACTAAGTTTTCCAAGGTATAATTATACGTGTTATAAAGCATTTATTTGATAAAAACGAAGATTGGGCAAAAAGAGTTAAAAGATCGAATCCCGATTTTTTTAGAATCTTTCCAAACAACAAGCACCTGAATACTTGTGGATCGGTTGTTCAGATAGCAAGGCTCCTGCGACTGAAATTGTTGACATGATGCCATGCGAAATTTTTGTCCATCGCAATATTGGCAATCTTTTTGTCCATACCGATATAAATTGCTTGTCTGTGATTCAATATGCTGCTGAGGTTTTAAAAGTAAAGCATATTATTGTTTGCGGACATTATGGTTGCGCTGGGATACAAACTGCTTTCGATAATAAAGATTGCGGACTGATAGGAAATTGGCTTCAACATATCAAAGATGTTTATCGTATTCATCAAGTTAAGATCGATACTCTTGTAAATAAACAAGAAAAGATTGATCTAATATGCGAGCTTAACGTGAGAGAACAAGTGTCTAATATTTACCACACGACAACTGTTCAAAATGCGTCAGAATCAGGGCAAAAACTCACCGTGCACGATTGGGTATATGATATCAAAGATGGAATTCTAAAGGACATAAACGTTTGCATCTCTGGGTTGGACGAAATGCCCAACACACATCAGATTAATTAAACCGGATCAGATTACAATAATCATTTAACACCTCTAAATTAAGAGTTTTTCATGGGAATAGCTGGAGATATCGTCATCATAGTTGTGGCAGCTTTGGTAGGGGCCTTGATCGCCCAGAAACTCAAACAACCACTGGTTTTAGGGTACATTATTGTCGGTATTGTCATTGGACCTTATTCAAGTGGCGTTACGGTCTCTGGAGTGCATGAAATTGAAATGTTGGCAGAAATTGGAGTGGCATTATTGTTATTTGCATTGGGATTAGAGTTTTCCTTCAGCGAATTAAAACCGGTTTGGAAAGTCGCTCTTATCGGAACTCCGATCCAAATTATGCTGACAATCGTTTTGGGATTTTCAATTGGCCGTTGGATGGACTGGGAATTCATTCCGTCACTTTGGTTTGGTGCCTTGATTTCTTTTTCCAGTACCATGGTAACACTGAAAACGTTAATGAACCAGGGATGGATTGGAACACTCTCCAGCAAGGTGATGATTGGCATGTTGATCATTCAGGATATAATTGTAGTACCTGCAATGATTATTTTGCCGCAGTTGAATGATCCAAAAGCAGGGTTACCATTGCTCGGACTTGCCGGACTAAAATCGGTCGTATTTCTCATTTCTATGTTTTTTTTAGGTACCAAGTTGATTCCGAAACTTATCTCCATTATAGCAGGGTGGGATTCCAGGGAACTTTTTCTACTGACGATTACAGCTATTGCATTGGGTATTGGATATGTCACCCATGTCGTCGGACTATCCTTCGCACTGGGGGCCTTTGTCGCCGGAATGGTTATCAGCGAATCCGAGTATAGTCATAAGGCCCTTACCGATATCATGTCAATACGAGATATTTTCGGCCTCTTATTCTTTACCTCGGTTGGCATGCTGCTCGATCCACATTTCGTGATTGAAAACTGGCGGAATATACTATTGATTGTTCTTCTGGTTAGCGTTTTTAAAGGGTTGTTTTTTGGCCTAATAGCAAAAGGTTTTGGGTATAGCAGAGTGGTGCCGCTCGCGGTTGGCTTGGGACTTTTTCAGATCGGGGAATTTTCATTTGTCCTGGCAAGGGTTGGTTTAACTACCCAATCCATTGATACAGAGATCTATTCATATGTTCTGGCAACAGCAATTATTAGTATGTTGCTGACTCCCATTGTCTCAAAGCTGACAGATCCCCTTTACTCGATTATCAAACGTTTTTTTAAGGAAGAGCCCATGCAAGCCTCTGATGTACGGAAGGAAAAACTCAATAACCATGTTATTATTGCCGGCGGCGGGAGAGTTGGCCAGCATGTTGCTCATATCCTGGAGTTGTTAAAGGTAGAATTTGTTATTATTGAATTAAATTTCCATCTGTTTGAACAATGTAAAGCCTCTGGTTATCCTGTAATTTTTGGAGATGTTTGCCATGAAGTGGTGCTTGAAGTTGCTAAAATTGAGCAAGCAAACCTGATGCTGTTAACCATACCCAATGTTATCGTCTCTCAAACTGTTGTAGCTAAATCCAAGTTGATTAATAGTGAGATGCACATTGTAGCCAGGGCAGAGGGAACTGATCAGATGAATTGTCTTTATGAAAAAGGGGCTTTTGAGGTAGTTCTACCGGAACTTGAAGCTGGTTTGGAAATTGCGCGCCAAGCTCTATTACATCTAAATATTCCGGCTGTCATTATTCAGAACTATATCGATTCTACCAGGCAAAAACTTCAAACATCAGCTCAGACCTCTCAAAGCAATAGTAATACACTTACCCAACTTAAAAACGCACAAAATCTCATTGAAATTACCTGGGCAAAAATTGAAGAAAACAGTCCCTTTATCACAAAATCCCTAATGGATTTAGATATCAGGAGAAAAACAGGAACATCCATTGTCGGTGTACTCCGAAATGATATCTTCCGACCCAACCCGGGGCCTAATTACACTTTCGCCGAAGGTGATCTGGTCGCTGTGATGGGAAATAAAGGGCAAAGAGAAACATTCCTGAAATCGGTTATGTTTTGATTGTAAATAAATAAGGTCGGTATATTAACACATCTTTTATATAAATCTTTCACATTTGAAACAACTACACGATACTGGAGTGTAAAATGAGTGAAATTATAGTAATGTCATACAATATTGAAAATATGGTAAGTCTATTTCACAATAATCAATTTGCTTTGGATAAAATAGAAAAAGTGAAAAGCTTGGAAAAAATAATTATCAATCAACAACCTCATATTCTTGGAATTGTCGAGGCCTCGAACAAAGTAAAAGATCATCAGTATTTTATTGATAATACTGGGCTAGCAGATCTAGATTACATGGTGGGAAAAAGCTCCCATAAAAGAGGTAAACAGGATTTAGTAGTCTACTATCGAGAACCATTTGAAATAGTATCAATAGATGATGATATCAATTATTATGATGAATGGATAGAAGATATTGATAACGATGGGATCAAGGAAGTGTGTAATTTTGAAAGAAAACCGATGGAGGTCATTTTCCGAATCAAAGGCAGCAATATCAATTTTTTGGTCATCCTGGTGGCAACTAAATCCAAAGGTGTATTTTCAATCAATGATATAATCAATCATCAATATTTAGCACTGGCCAATCGGAAAAAAATATTGGCACAATCAAAAAAAATTAGAAGTAGAGTAAATCAATTAATGGACGAAAAACCAGATTTGCCTTTGATTGTAATGGGAGACTTTAATGACGAACCAGGAATGGACTCTTATGAAAAAATGTTAGGAGCAAGCTCCATCGAAACTGTGATGGGGTCAGTCTTTGAACCGGACAAAATACTCCATAATACGATTTGGCATTTAAGTAAAAAAAATAGAAATAAAGACCTGTGGACAACTGAATACCCTGATTTGATCGTTCAGAATTTTGGTCTCCATAAAGCATGGCTTGATCATATATTCATTTCCCAAAACCTGCTAAATGAATCAGCCAAGTTTCAATATGTAATGAATTCTGGTAATATCATTCTAAAAGATGTTAATGCCAAACGTGCATCAGACCATTATGCGGTATATTGTAAATTCGAGGTATCAAATTGATATAAGTGTGTCATAAAGACTGATTGTGATAACTTGTCCCTGTCAGGTGGTAATATCAATGCAAAAAAAAGAGTTTTGCCATCCATTTCACTGCCAATATATAAAATATAAAGACAGAAGAAATAGTGAAATATTTTGAAATTTGCAACACTAATATAAAATTGTAATCGTGAGATTTTAGTGCTTTTAATCTATACTGTACAAGTCTTTCTATGGGTTCTATTAGCTTTTGGGTTGTTTTTGGCAATCAGGGCTTCTCATGTTACCTTCATTGGACATGGAGATCCTTGCCTTGATATTGGTGGTATATATATCTGTTACATTATTTTAATCAGTTATATTGAAATGATACTGGCACAAGTCAGAACATGGTGGTGGAGAAAATCGGTATTTTATATAGGATGGGTAGTTACATTCATTATTGCAACCGCAGAGACCATTTTGGAACTTATTATTGGTAACACTTGTTTCAAATGTTCGAATAACTTGCCAATGTACTATGTTTCACTTGTTCTTTGTGGAGCAATTATTGCTCTTTATACATTCTATTCTGTTTATATAGATGAAAAAATTAATGATTAAAAATACTGTTATAGGTCATACCAACACCTTTTCGATTGTTTACCTTGCTATATGATTGTCAAATAACTTGAATTCAAGCCCAGGAGAGACGGTTGACCGCAATAGCAACTGGGAAGATTCAAATTCAACTAATGCTGTAATTCCTTGCAACGGTAATTGATGCGGGGTTCTACATCTAAAGGAAATTATAATGAGTCAAAAAATAATAATAAGAATATCAATAACCCTCTTCTTGATTTTCGCAGCAAAAATGGTCATAGTTGCTTCGGAAAATGAACTTTTATCTGTGGGTCAAATGTTGTATGTTCCAGCATATTCCCATATCTACATTGGTAACAAAGAAAGACCTTTTCTTTTAACAATTACTCTCAGTATCAGAAATATCAATGAGCAAAATAATATTGAAATTACTCAAGTCGATTACTTTGAGTCTCAAGGTCATCTATTAAAAAAAATGGTCAGGAAAAGTGTAATCATAAAACCACTTGAATCGATTAGATACGTTATACCTGAAAATGATTCAAGTGGGGGTTCTGGTGCCAATTTCATAGTTAAATGGAAGTCAAATCGCAAAGTAAATCCACCAATTGTCGAATCAATAATGATTGGTACCATGTCTCAGCAAGGTATTTCTTTTACTTCAAGAGGTAAAGAAATTCAAATAGTCAAATAAGGACTCTGTTGCAAAAATAGCCATATATGATATGTTTTGCAACAGAGTCGGTTCTATCAACCTTCCAACTTTCACCCTAGCGTGGCTTATAATACCAACGCAAGCGTTTCTCTATCTCAGGTGCGTATTGCTGAACCCAACGATACAGGGTGGTATGATCCACTTCGACACCTCGCTCTAGCATCATCTCTTCTAAGTCACGATAGCTGATTCCATATTTACAGTACCAACGTACACATCCTAAAATAATATCACATTGGAAATGTTTCCATTAGAAATCATTCATCGCTCCTCCTCTTGATTAGTTGCATTTATATCATTTTATACCACATATGATATGTTTTGCAACAGAGCCATATTCAGTAATTAAAGAGCGCCTATATTTTAATATTATTCAACGGTAGTATAGTAATAATCCTTTTTATCTTTTTTGTGGTCATTAATCTTATACTCTTCATTATGTTTAATTAGGAGTGTATTAGCAACAAAGTCCGTATCAGAAACCATTATCCCTTCAACAATGATCCCCTGTTTCTCACGAAACATATCTGGTTTGGCGCCAACATAAGAGATATTCAGAAAACTACGGTCATCATCAGAAATCCTGAAACTCAACTCTGTGGCTTCCGGTTTCCATTGGACAGACCCTGATTGTACTAACCCCATGACTCTGATTTTTCGAGTCTTAAAGTTTTCCGGGGATTGCACAACTTCACCAGGGCTGTAATAGTAAGTGATATTTTCAGAACTGATAGTTGCGAACAAAGTTATGATAGTCAAAACAATGATTAGACCACCGATGACCATTTTCTTTTTTTTATTCATCCTTATTTTTTTCTGAAAGTTGTTTAAGTCTTTTGGCCCCACTGTTTAATTTAATAGGAATAAATGCAGTATATATTACTTAAACAGCCGATACTTTCAAATATGCAACAATTATAAATTCAGCATTTCGAAGCATAGCCTCTCACTTATTTGATTTATGAGGCTGATATTCAATTATCACAGAAGTCACCTCATTTTTCTTCATACTTACTACTTCATATCGGTGTGGATCAATGAATAGAGAATCACCTATTAAAGGTATTCGTTCCAAATTTGACATAATCAGGCCTTGTAGGACTTCAAACCCTCCTTCAGGAGGGATTTCTCCTTTAATTTTTTTATTGATAGTGATGATATCAATATTTCCATTAATGAGCCATTTTTCCGGTTCAATTTGGCGGATGGATATATCAATTTCATCCTTTTCATCATAAATTTCTCCCACTAATTCTTCTAATACATCTTCCAAGGTTACCAATCCTGCCATGCCACCGAACTCATCCATGACAATAGCCATGTGATTATGCTTTAATCTAAACTGTTCCAGCAATGCAGATATTTTTAGAGTCTCGTATATGAAAATTGGATCTTGTGCCAAATCTATTAAACGTGAGTCCTGTTTATGATTTAGAATGTGAGAGTACACAGTTTTTAGGTTAATGATACCTGTTATATTATCAATGGTATCATTATATATTGGGACTCTGGAATATTGTTTTTCCAGTAGTTCATTTTTGACTTCCGACAACCTCATAGAATCCATTAAGGCAAATACTGATGTTCTTGGCGTCATAATTGGATAAACTTCTCTTTCATCGAAAAGAAACACATTTTGAATTAGATTTTTTTCATTTTCATTGATTACACCCAGCTCTTCTCCTCTGGATACGACATTGATGATGGTTTTCTCTGATAGATTATGTTTTTTGCTATTTTTTGTAGTAAAAATTTGATTAAGTATTTTACTAAATTTATCAAAGAAGTAGGTTATTGGTGAAAAGAGTACACTGATAACAGAAATTACCGGGGCAAAAACTAGGCTTAGTTCAACATTATGATACAAAGCGATTGATTTGGGAGTGATTTCGCTAAATAGGAGAATTACAATCGTTAGAACTCCGGCCGAGAGAATAATACTTAGACCTTCAGAAATTCCTAGAATTGGAGCATACATAGGCGCCAGGATCGTATTTAGGGCGCTGGCAGAGATGTTTACGATATTATTACAAGTTAAGATGGTACTGAGTAATTTCTCCTTGTTATCTAATAGATGCAACAGAATCCGTCTATTCTTTCTATTTGACTTTTCAATTTCAATTAGATCAATTTCGCTAAGTGATATGAACGCTGTTTCTATCCCTGAAAAAAAACCAGAAAGAACGATCAGTATTAACAATATGGTAAAACTTAATATCAAATTTCAACTCCTTGGATAAAAAATACAACAATGCAAGGACAGTTCATAGTCAGTTTCTCTCAATTTTTCTACCGAACTTTCCCAATGTAAATTCGATTCACAGGGGTGTCCGGGAATTATTAAGTATGTTTCGTCATGTGATGTTCGTACTTGTCTGTCACCATCCATTAAATTATATTTTTTACAGCAGAGTCGGAGATGGGACATATGTTTTATCTATAACGACATCTTGATTTTTCAAGGTACCAAAAGGAGAAAACCATTATTGTAAATAAATACTGGGTAATGAACTGTAGCCAATCTGGTTTTGAGTACCAGCCGAAGATCGCATGGAGAAATATCCCAATAAAACCATTTTTATGGCTAAATGTCGTTTTTGAAACATCAAATGCATTTGAAAATATCAGGTTCTCTCCCGAAATAATTTCATAACCCCTCAGGGCAGAAGAACCTTCGTGAAGTGCGTAACCAAGAAGAAATCCTGCTTGAAGAATGAGGTATCCAAGTGTGATTTTAAAAAGAAGGTTAATGTCTATTTTAACAAGTGAATGAAATATTAAAACCGTTATAAAGGCAGAGACTAAGATTCCCAACAGGACAATACTAAATGTAGATTTTCCTGCAAATGAGAAGATAGAGATCTCCGTTCCTTCACGGGCAATAATAAACAACGAGATTAAAAATAAAACAGATGCAGAGAATTTTTTCTTCACTTTACTTGCTATGTGTTTTTCCCTATCGCTTCCATGATGGATCATCCGAAAAATAAACATAGTGACTAGTGTAAGTGCGATCAAACTAGCAGCACTTTTCCAAACTTTTGTCATTGCTGATACCGCGTCTAAACCAGCAGAAATTGTGTTCAAACCCATGCCTAATATTATTGAAACAATTAAACCGGCAACGGCACCTTGAACCACTTTGTATCTTAAATGTGGATGATCAGTGCTAGATACATATTTAATCATGATGGCAATAAGGAGAAGAGCCTCCAGCCCCTCTCGAAAGCCCATTATAAATCCCGGTATCATTTGATTCATTTTAATCCCTTTTTGTTTATGGTTAATTTGACTACTTGTACGGCCCTATTTCCGTCGCACATTTTTCTATAGTGGAATATTTATAATCCCTTTGATTGCAACATTAATATTTGTGTATTCGATACCTTTAATATCAGCATTCACTTTGTTTATATGTTTTTTCAAGATATTAACAAATGAACGACCCCACTGCTTGCGGCGGGGTCGTTCATTTGAAATAAAAAATGCTATTCCTGGACTTGTAATATTTTCTTTAGGAACATTTGGTTTACTTCTTCTGATTCCAGATCTTGACCTACTAATTTATCGTAGTATTCTTTGAATATTACTGTGTCCTGCTTAAATCCAAGAGTATTGACATTAGCCAGATTATTGGAAACAGTATCCATTTTTTTTGTAGTCCTTTAAAGGCTGATAATAAACTAAATGTAGAACTCATACGATACTCCAGTCTATTTGAGAATTCTGTTAAAATTTAATCAATTGAATTTAAATCTGAATCACCATAATGTTTTTTTTCATGTGTGTTTTTGAGATAACAAAGAGCAATGCTCATGCCAAAGTATGATTGATATTTGTTTATAGATAGTTACAAGAAATTGATGATCAGTCTTTAAACGCGTGGAAACAAAATAATACATATTAAAACACATTAACAACATCATTATGAATCAAAACGAGACGTTTTACAAATGGTTGCTTGTGCACAATTAAAACTATCCGCATAAATATACTAACAATAAAGATGATTACCCGACTTAAAACATATTACGGGATGTGCCAGCAATAGAAGCAACCATTCATTATGAACCAATATAGAGTATTCGTTCATATGATTATTTGACTGATAACATTTTTAGAAATAGATGCAACAAGAGTGTTTCTAACGCAGGGAATGACATTCGGCCTTAGAGTCGAGGAACTCATTTAATACCCAACTAATTATATAAGTACTTTGGATCACCATTAGTATAATCATTTTAAAAATCTAGAATACCGCAAATTCCGATTCAAAAACATGGATATTTTGAAATACCATGCGATTGGTTTGCTCATTATAACCGATTTTTTTAGTGTTTGATAACATGTCCATGGAACCAAGTACTCGAGAAGAAACATTTCACAAGGAACTCTTTTATTTATCATGTCACTTATTCTTTATCAATTTTACATAATCCCTGACGAACATGGCGACAGCAGTTGTGATGGGAACGGAAATTATCACTCCGATTATGCCAAGGAAATGCCAGCCAATGAGTAAGACTAGTATGACGATGATGGGTGAGAGGCCAATAATTTTATTCATGACTGCAGGAACTAAGATATTTCCTTCTGCAAACTGTATGACAGCATAAAAAATTACCAGCTTAAGGACAGTTATCAAAGAGATGGCGAAAGCGATTGGAAGAGAAAAAATCAAAAATATAAGCGGTCCAACATAAGGAATCAGTTCTCCAATTCCCATGAGTAGTGCCAGAGTCAACGCATACTTTCCCATGCCAATCAGATGAAGGCCGACAAACGTAAGCCCAAACATGATCAACCCCAATAAGAAGATTCCACGTAGCCAGGCGCCTATCTGCTTCTAAACATCGGCTATCCGAGTTGAAATATAAGCACCGTATTTTTTTGGAAACAGGGACTGAAAAAACTCATGTAGGTTATTTTTATCAACCACCAGAAAAAAAACTAGAAAAAAGACTAGAATCAGGCTAAAGAAAAAATCAGCGATTGAAAGCGTGAAAGAAGTTAACCCTGCTCCAACGACACCCACCGTTGATCCAACACCGGAGACTAAATCTTTTATCTGTGCTGTAATATTAGAAAAATTATCCAGTAAGCGTTTGGATATAAATTCAATATTAATAGATCCAAAACCATTTTTTATGTAGTTACGAACAGTTTCCGGCAGAAATTCAACTCCCTCAGCGGCTTGCAGTCTATTCAATAAACCACCAAAGTAATCAACAATATTGGTTATTATCAACGTAAGTTGTTCAACAACAATAGGGACAGCAGAGCCAATCACAACGATAAAAAATCCAAAAAAAACGAGTAAAATGAGTATGACACCAATCGAGCGAGGAACGTGCCGTTTTTCCATCCAATCAACGAATGGTTCAAGCGCTGAAGCAAAGAAAATCGAGATAAAAAATAATATTAATAATCCTCTAATCTCATATAGAAAATAAGCTAATAGAAGGATCGCTAGGATAGTTATAGTCGCTCTCACAACTGATTTGGTTGAGATATTTACGGTTTGGACAACTTCAGAAGGAGATACCTCCTCATCACTTTCCGGAAATATCAGTTTTTCCACTGGGGTCTTTTGCTTTATCTCTTTTTGTATCTGTAGTATTTTCTTCAGCATGCCGTGGGGTCAAAAAAGTAAAAACGCTCTACTTCCACCATACGAGATGGTTACAAGCGGAAAATGACTGCAATTTCCATCTGTTATGCCAATTGAGCAATTGATTAATAGCTGCTAGTCTTCCAAGATCATTAAACATTTCAAAATAACAATCTTGGAGATTTGATTATGGAAGCAGTTGAAGCATTGGCAATAGTAAGTGGGCTATTTTTGCCCAACCCCCGATATGGTTCAAAGTTACAATTTGATGTTCAGTAATGGGAGTAAAATCACTTGGTGAAAAGTGTTGACATATCGATCGACCTGATAAAATTCTCAACGTTGAATGTCGTCGCAATATCGTGAAATTCAAAGCGCCCATAGAAATTGATATGTTGCCAGGCAACTGGTGAAACTTTACCAAGTTGGCTCATATCAAATGCATTATCTTGATCTCCATGCTGAAGCAATTTGGATAATAGCGCTGCGTTAAAATAGATAATTGCATTGGCTATTAGTCTCGTACACTCATGGATTATATGTTGCTCATTTTCGCTTTTAACGTTCAACTTTCCGCCGTTGACGTGAGCTATGGCTTTTTTCAAACGGTGATATGCTTCACCTCGATTTAGGGCTTTAGCTACATACTGACGTAATGATCTATCATCAATATAATCCAGCATGTAAATGCTTCTGATTATGTTATCCAGCTCCCAAAGAGCTTTTTTCGTACTATTTTGCCTGGCATAAGAGTTCAATTTTCGTACGATTGATGATTGAGTCGTTTCCTTTTGTCCCAGGGAAACCATTATGTGCTGAATGTTTGACCATTCCCCGACAATCAGTTCCTCATTAACTTTTCGGGAAGGTCTAATGACCAATTCTTCATCATATTTTCCTGGTTGTTCAAAACCGATAATACTCTCAGTTTTCATTGGAAAGTTCCTGTAACGTGGTGCGAATTGATAACCAAATGCATACAAGATCCAAAAATTAACTTGATTGGTACCGTGGGTGTCTACTGAATGACGATCCGGGTCAATATCGGTGGTGTTATTATAAAGAAGGTCAAATACAAAATAGCTTTCGTGTTCATGAGTACCTATTATCTTAGCATTTATTGGAACATGATTACCGACAAGTGTCAGAGCTGATATTCCTTTTTTAAGCCCAAAATATTTTGATGCATATCGGGCGTTTGCCGTATTTCTTTGGGTTTCGAATCGTTGGCCATCGCTGCTGGAATGGATCACATCTGACTCAATATCATAATGCCGAAAAATGGAGAGTCTGGCGGTTTCATTGGCGATTAGATCATTGCTTTCCTTCAGCGTTTCCAATCGAAAAAAGTTTTGACATGTTGTCTGTAGTTCTTGATGGCTTATGTCAGAAATGTCACCCATCCTGCCTAAACTCATATTAGTACCAAGAGCGATGACGCAGGCCAGAAGCGATTTTTCATCCTTATTGCCTTTTGTGTATCGATCCAGGACGTGACTAAAACCATCCGAAAATCCTGTATTTTTATTTACAGAGCTTAACAGGGTGGCAATGCTAATTGTCGGCACAGCATGATAAAAGCGGTGATTTTCTTCGTCCTCTTTCCGCTTGTAGGGCAATGTCCATTTAGCTGAATTTCCCTTGTTGTTAAATTTAACATCCTTATTTTGCCGACTGATGATCCGATGATTCACATGCTCGATTTTGTTTTTCAGGTCATTTTTCAGCTCTTGTAATGTTTGTTGTATTGGCTTTTTTAATACTGGCAGATCCAGTTCATCCAAGATCGTTTGTTTGTTGATTTTCCACCGGGACAAGGGTAGTAAGTAGTCTTTAAAACTGCGGTATTTTGTGGTGTTCGGGTTAAAAATATCTCCAGATTCAAATGCTTTTTTAAGCATCTTGTATACTGCAAATTCGTACCGATCGGAGATCAATATTTGTTTGTCTTCGTTGCTGTAGAGGTATTTCTTCAGAGATTTTGGCAAAAAATTTATAGGAAAGTCTTCTTTTGGGCTCCGCCTTAAAACCTTTCCGTTCTTAAAACAGGTCTGAATAAACAATGCAGCTTCAAGAAGGTCAGATTCATCTGTATGACTTTTAAAATCAAGCACCCGGACAATTTGACGGAGACTCTTCTTAAAGGAAGCTGATAGGGTGTCCAAGTATTGCCATTGAAACTCTTCTTCGTCAAAGCTAGACGTCCCTATAAAAGCTGAAACTAATTCCA
>Ga0233437_1005778_pt1 | contig 13131 bp, 10 predicted proteins | sample SI_122_August201_FD_182714 | JGI IMG/M metagenome (GOLD analysis project Ga0233437, IMG submission 182714) | Seawater microbial communities from Saanich Inlet, British Columbia, Canada - SI_122_August2016_200_MG | ecosystem: Environmental > Aquatic > Marine > Inlet | place: Canada: British... | reverse complement strand
CTTACACTTTCAGGAACGTCTAAATTGTCAATAAAAGTATTGAGGGTTTCTTCTGTAATGCCCTTATTTGTTCTGGTAAGGGTAAGCAAGGTTTCATATGGATTAGGATATTGTTCGCGACGGAGTATTGTTTGAATTCCTTCAGCCACAACAGCCCAGTTGTTTTCGAGGTCTGCTGATATAGCAGCCTCATTCAAAACGAGCTTTTTGAGACCTCTCGTTGTTGACCTCAATGCTATGATACCATGGGCTAAAGGAACACCAATATTTCTCAGAACAGTCGAGTCAGTAAGATCCCGCTGAAGTCTGGAGACGGGTAATTTATTGCTCAAATGATCAAGAATAGCGTTGGAAATCCCCAGATTGCCTTCAGCATTTTCAAAATCAATAGGATTCACTTTGTGTGGCATTGCAGATGAACCTACTTCACCTTTCTTGATTTTCTGCCTGAAATAATTCATAGATATGTATGACCACATATCTTTGCTGAAATCCATAAGAATGACCTGAATCCGTCGGAGAGAGTCAAATATTGCAGCCAGATTATCGTAATGTTCAATCTGAGTAGTTACCTGTGACCTGCAAAGTCCTAATTTGTTGTCAACAAGATTATTCCCGAAATCTACCCAATCGATGTCAGGATAGGCTATGAAATGAGCATTGAAATTGCCAGTTGCTCCGCCAAATTTAGCCGGAAAAGGCAAGGCCTTCAAACCCTCCAATTGCTTACTCAGTCGTTCGGCAAAAACAAATATTTCTTTGCCCAGACGGGTAGGGGATGCTGGTTGTCCATGAGTTTTAGCAAGCATTGGGATCTCTTTCCATTCATGGCTTAGATTCGTGATTATTCTTATAAGCTTCTCTAAGCGAGGAATGTAAGAATTTGAGATGCCTTCTTTAAGACTTAATGGAGTTGCAGTATTGTTAATGTCCTGAGAGGTTAAGCCAAAATGAATGAATTCTTTATATCTGCTAAGCCCCAGTTGCTCAAATCGCTCTTTTATGAAGTACTCCACGGCCTTAACATCATGATTGGTTACCTGCTCAATCTCTTTTATCCTGTATGCATGATCTGGTCCGAAACTAAGGTAAATATCTCTGAGTGCTGATTCCATTTTTGCCGGAAAATCAGCTAATTGAGGCAGTGGGAGTTCACACAATGCCATGAAATATTCAACTTCTATCTGTACACGATATCTGATTAATGCCCACTCAGAAAAATAGTGAGCCAATTCAGTTGTTTTTGAGTGATATCTCCCATCAACGGGAGAAATAGCTGTCAGAGTTGTTAGGTCCATGTCTTATCTATTTATAAGAAAGTGCAAATTTACAAAATCTGAGTGTGGAAAAGCTAATGCAGCACCTAGTATTTCACTACTTTTGCTCCATGTTAAAAAAGGGAATATCCGTTATTGCTGTTGAGTACCTCAATACGGCTCTGTTTGTTCGTGGTTTGCGTGATCTTAAACAACAAGGATTGATCACTCTCAGTTTGAATAATCCGGCTTTTTGTGCTGAAAACCTTCGTAATGGAATTGCTCAGGTCGGACTTGTACCGGTGGCAGCAATACCTGAGTTGAAGCCTGATTCTGTATTCTCCAAATACTGTATTGGAGCAAAAGGGCCTGTTCATACGGTTCGTTTGTTGTCAAATAAACCCCTGAAGGAATTGAAAACCATATTACTTGATTCTCATTCACGTACATCAGCCAGGCTTGTTGAATTATTAGCGAAAAAATATTGGGGAATTGAGGTGAGCTTCAAACATGCTGAAGCTGGATTTGAAAAAGGTGAGCATAGTGATGATACAGGTATCCTGGTTATCGGGGATAAAGTTTTTGCAATTGAAGATCAATTTTCTTATTCTCTTGATCTGGCTGATGAATGGACGAAATGGACAGGAATGCCCTTTGTATTTGCTGTTTGGGTGAGTATGATACCTATCGATGATATTTGGATTGAACATTTTAACCAGGCCTTATCTATGGGATTGAAATATAAAGATGAGATTGCCAGCGAGTTTTCTCTGAGACCTGGTTTTGAGGGAGTCGATGTGCAAAAATATTTAACAACACACATATCTTATTCTTTTGAAGAGGAGAAAAAGAAAGGGATGAAAATGTTTCTGGATTTCATTACAGATAAGGGATACGACATCCCATATAAATAAAAAAGCCGCCACTGACTATAGTGACGGCTCGTATATTTTCCTCCCGGATTTAATCTGATCCTGTCATAATCAGTAATGGCTGAAAATCGAATGCATTATATTTCGGACGATAGCGATCAGTATTATAATGACGATTTACATCAACATATTTCTTAGTGGATGTAACAACATCAATAGGAGCATTGTCATATCGACCATTCTTCAAGATGACCAGTCGGCCATGAATTCCTTTCAGGATAAGATCCAGTGCCAGGTTGCCAAAGGCCATGGGAACAACAGAGTCAAGAGCATCAGGATCACCACCCCGAACCATGTATCCCAGGTTCTGATTTATGATATTGATGCGTTTCCCATCATTGAATCGGGGAGATAATTCTTTAATAATATTACCAACCTGTAATCCAATTCCTCCTAATTTCGCATGACCAAACATGTCTTTTTCTGAATTCATGAAGCTCATATCGTCCATCCCTTTGAATGTGGCCCCTTCTGAGATCAGGCATATTGAGTAGCGTGAAGGATTTTTATTACGGTCACGAACCAGCAACTCAGTCAATCTTTCGAGATCAAATTCATGCTCCGGAATTACACACCGGTGGGCAGCACCAGCCATTGTAGGAAGCATGGCTGTAAATCCTGCATACCTGCCGAATACTTCAATGGCCAGAATCCTCTCATGAGAACCAGCACTTGTTCTTAGTGCATTTACCAGATGGATGGTTCGTGTGACACAAGTACTGAATCCAATACAGTAATCCGTCCCAGGAACATCATTATCCATGGTTTTTGGAATTGCTACGACTTTAACCCCTTCGCTGTAAAGGCGAACACCATAGCTTAAAGTGTCATCTCCACCAATTGGTATTAGGTAATCAACTCCTAACCAATCCAGATTTTTGATTACCGTGGGGGTTACGTCATTGATTTCTTCGTTATATTGATCTTGAAGATGTTCTGGTACTGAATCTTTTGGTAAGTGACTTGGCCGTGTACGTGAACTATGTAGAAAAGTACCACCAGTACGTCCTGAACGGTTTACAACCTCTTCAGTTAAAAAGATATAGTTAGCGTTATTATTGTATTTCTTATCACAGACCATCTCAGTTATTCCAGCCCATCCGCGGCGTAATCCAATTACCTGATACCCCTCTCTTATTGCCCTTATTGTAACCGCACGGATTGCCGGGTTTAGGCCGGGAACATCACCCCCACCAGTTAATATCGCAATAGTTCCTCTTTTTTGATTTGACATAATGTAGTCTGTATTAGAATGTTAGTAATGAGGCCGATAGTCACATTGGCTGTGTTTTTCGACAAACAGGACAAAAGTATAAAAAAATGAGCTAATTACTTGATGTCTCTTTGCTAAGACTCATTTATTGACCTTCTTTCTTGGTGACTATCCAGTTACGAAGCATACCAACATATTCAAATACAGGTTTAACCGGACAAAACAATGTGCACCAGGGTCTTTTTATGAAAAGTGAACTTAGCAGAACGAGGATTAAAAGACCGAACTGAAGGCTATTGCCAAGAACCTGAAAAAAGGCTGAGAATACTTCATAATTGATACTTGAGGGATGTCTGAAAATTAATCCCAGAGTCAAAAGTGATAGTGACAGTATTCTTGGAATCCATCTGATAAGATTTCTTTTATCACGGAGTTGACGTTTGCTTCCTCCAATCGCTGCAAGACAGTCTTGAGCAGCACCAAAGGGACAAATACGATCGTAATAGAGGTTCTTGTTGAACAGTAACATGATTATGAACGATCCTCCGATCAAAATGTAAAAAAACAGATGCTGACCCGGAGGCGGAAACTCACCGCTGGTAAGTCTGGATATCTGAACAATAGAAATCTGATTACCTGTCCAGAAACCAAGAAAAATCAGATTAAAAATGAGAAGTATCCATCGTGCGGTAATTTTTCTTCTAAAACGAGGATGAGTTATTATAACACTCATCAGAAGAACGAGTACTAATATGGTATGACTGACAGTCCATTTAAGCACAAAAGAGCTTTGTTCAGGAAGGTCTTCGATATCCAGAAACTCTGAGGCAAAAAGATGAGTGGCAGTTATGACCCCTTCTGTCAAAGCTCTACAGGTAAAAGTTGCGCCTGATATACCATCCGGCAGGTCATTATTGTTAAGAATATCCTCCCAGTTCATGCCAGTAAAACCTTCAGAAAACCGTCTGCTTTTTAGTCGCTTTACAAATGATGGTGTCTCTTTATGATTGACAAGATAGACCTGCCGGATTTGTCCTTGAGATGAAAACTGAACGGCAGTTCGAAGTATTCCCCCATATCCGTTTCCCTCACCTGCTACGATAAACTGGCTGCTATCTGATTTAAAGGAATAGATTCCATCATCATGTTCTGTTAAAATACTGCCTGATGGGAGCTGACTTTCAATTTCCTCCTTCGAAGAATTACGGCTAAGTTCAGTACCGGCAAACCATGCTAAAATAAGGATAAGCATTGCCGGTATTGCAAGTATACGGTCGATCTTCTTACTCAATATGGACATATCTCTGAATTGGAAAAGCCCAAAAATACATTTTTTCCCGTCTGATGCTTATCTCTTCCCGTCAGATAATTGAAAGAAAATATCACAGAAAACTATTGAGCAGGATAAACAGATTGCATTAGAATGATTTATAACGACAATTATTTTATATTTTTAGTTCATAAAAATTGAATATCGTGAAATCAAATAAAGTTCTTGTAGTTGTTGGAGTAATCCTTCCGTTTCTTATATCTTCTTTCCTGAGCACATCCACTTGTTTCGGATCAAATCAGGATTTGCAAGATGATGATACCCTGAAGATATATTCTTTTGAAATGAAGCAGATGGTTGATAAGGGTCTGTGGAGATTGACCCAGCGTGCTCAGGAGGAAGCTGAAGATTGGGGGGCTGACCTGATTCTTATTCACATGAATACTTATGGTGGTCTTGTGGATATGGCTGATAGTATCAGAACCAAGATTCTCAATAGTGAGATTCCGTACTGGATATTTATTGATAACAACGCTGCATCAGCCGGTGCATTAATTTCTATTGCCTGTGACAGTATTTTTATGCGCCCGGGCGGGAATATGGGTGCCGCTACCGTAGTTAACCAAACAGGGGAGCAGCAGCCTGATAAATATCAGTCATATATGCGGTCAACAATGCGGTCAACCGCCGAAGCCAAAGGGAAGGACACGGTTCTTATCAATGGTGAGGTGAAATACACATGGAGACGTAATCCGGCAATCGCTGAAGCTATGGTTGATCCGACCTTGTTTGTCGAGTTTGTTTCTGATACCGGAAAAGTTTTGACATTTACTCCGGCAGAAGCAATGAATTGGGGTTTTTGTGAAGGGCAGGCAAATAGTATGGAAGAGGTGATTAAAAATGCTGGTATTAATAAGTACGAACTGAAGTCATATAAGCAAACTACTCTTGATCGCCTGATAAATATACTGCTTAGCCCGGCTTTGCAGGGTATACTAATATTAGTAATAGTTGGAGGCATATATTTTGAATTACAAACTCCGGGGGTTGGCTTTCCTATTATTGCCTCCGTTATAGCTGGCCTATTGTATTTTGCCCCGCTTTATCTTGAGGGTTTGGCTGCGAATTGGGAAGTGTTGATTTTTGTTGCAGGAGTAATTCTTGTACTGGTTGAGATTTTTGCGATTCCCGGATTTGGGGTTGCCGGGATTAGTGGTATAACTTTAATGGTATCCGGTCTTGCACTGAGCATGGTTGGAAATGTGGTATTCGATTTTAGCAATGTTAGTTTCATTGAGTTATTCCGTGCATTTGCCTTTGTTATTTTCTTTTTCTTTCTCTCCTTAATTCTGTCGATATGGGCGGGTCAGAAGCTGTTAACATCAACGCCCTTCAAGTTCCTTTCTTTGCAGGCAGATCAGAAAAAAGGTGACGGTTATGTTAGCGTGCCACTTAGTATCAAAGAGCTGGTGGGAAAAACCGGCGAAGCATATTCGATTCTGAGACCTTCAGGTAAAGTAATGATAGAGGGCGAAGTGTATGATGCGGTTGCTGAATCCTCATGGATAGAGAAGGGTTCGAACATAAAAGTAATCCGGCAGGAAACTACCCAGTTATATGTTAGGAAAGTTTAGAGGAACTTGTTCCTTGAGTACACTATCATGGTAAGAGATTTTGATGCGGATGATTATCTGGCAGTTTTGTCACTTTGGGAGAAAACCGGAATGGGAGGGCTTGAGCGAGGTGATGACCTGCCGATTATTAATGAAACTATAGCAAAAGGCGGAAAACTTTTGGTGCTGACTGATGATGCAGACCTTATTATCGGCAGTTCCTGGATGACCCAGGATGGCCGGAGAATGTTCTTACATCATTTTGCCATTGATCCTGAATACCAGGGAAGGGGTTTGAGTCATTTACTGATGAGAGAATCAATGTCATGGATGGAAGACATTGGCTTACAAATTAAACTGGAAGTACACCGTTCAAACGAAATTGCAAAAGCATTGTATTGCCGATATGGTTTTCAGGAATTGGGTGACTATGTAGTTTTCATAATTCGAGAGCCAAAAAAAAAGGATGCCGATTAAGCATCCTTTTTATGAATTGTATAATTCCTATAATTTCATTAAGCTTTGAATCTTTTTTCCTTAATACGGGCTTTCTTACCAGTTAAGCCACGTAAATAATAAATTCTGGCACGACGAACGCGACCATGTTTATTAATTTCAATTTTGTCAATGAAAGGAGATCGCAATGGAAAAATCCTTTCTACGCCAATACTTCCTGACATTTTTCTTACGGTGAAAGTTTCACTGGAGTCTGTGCCTTTTCTTTGGATTACAACACCCCTGAACATCTGGATTCTTTCCTTGTCACCTTCTTTAATCTTATAATGCACCGTAATGGTATCACCTGCTTTGAACTGAGGGAATTCGTTTTTTACGGCAAATACTTCTTCTGCTATCTTAATTAAGTCCATTTCTGCAATCGCTTTATCGTTGTTGAGAAAATTGGGTGCAAACATACGAAAAATATTTCAGTATTCCGAGTGGCTTAAACTCCTTTTTAACATGCACTTGTTAATAACGCTAAAGGCTTATAAAAAGCCTTTTCTACTTCTTGGTTTCTACCACTTTAAGTTTCTTACCAGCGTCACGGGCAACTGCTTCTTTCCATGCCTTGCTGTAGCCTGGTTGGTCAGGTGACACAGCTACACCGGTGCCATTATCAAGAAATTTACCATCTTTTTCCTTCTTGATGTTGCCATCCATATATTTTACAAGGAGATAATTGCTCAGATCTTTCCATTGATCGGTAATGGCATCAGCTATCTGCTGACAATAGCCAGTGAGGAATTCTCGTGCCAGCTGAGGATCCTGACTGTACAATACCTGAGCAGCTTTATCTATTGCAGGAGTGTTTGTAGCATATTTTTCAGTCATCTCCCCCTGAACTTTTTTGACATCCTCAACCATATAATTGTAACGTAAGTAACACATGTTTGCTACCCTGTTGAAAGCCCAGAATGCTGCATCATCAGAATAAACCAGCAAATCACCATTACCTTCTCTGAAACTATCAGGAACATCAAGAATTCCACAATACATTGGTACATAAACAGTTGTTGCTGCATCGTCCATGCCAAACCAGATAATTCCACCGATTGGGTTGGGTAACCATGAACGCGATTGAGCTACGAAAGAAAAGCCTGTTTGCTGAGTTGCAATGGCTCTCTCATTGCAATAAGTAGTGCCATTAGCTTCCCAGGTAAGTGGTCTCCAGCGATAAGGGATCTGAAAAGGACCGGCACCCAAGTCTGTTGTCATATCCATAGGTGTGCCTTCATAATGGTCTCCCATGAACTCCATCAAATCCTGGGCTGTTAATTTTCTATCAGGCTTTATGAACAAAGGCATTGGATTGCTGGCATCTATTCCCATGGCATAATCCAGATGTTTTTTCATTTTATTACTGACCTTGTTGAAAAATGCCCATACTCTGGCTTCACAATATCTTAATCCCCCAAAAGCCAGTGGAGCATAGGTGTCGCGGAATGAGAAATTCTTATCTTCTCCATCATACCAGCCCTGGTCTTTAGCAAAACTGATCAAATCGTCGCCAAACAGGCAGTTCTCTTTGTCATCTTGTGGGAAAGTGGTAATCCTGGCCTGGTTAGCATGGGCGCTTATATATCCATCAGGTACACGTCGGGCAACCCATAAAATGCCTTTTACACCAGGACCTTTGCCAATAATTTCCATTATCCATACTTCATCAGGATCAGAAATAGAAAAAGATTCTCCTGAGGAGTAATAGCCATATTTTTCACAGAGATCAACCATGGTGGTGATTGCTTCCCGGGCAGTTTTTGCCCTTTGAAGAGTGATGTAAATCAAACTTCCGTAATCAATAATGCCATCAGGGTTTCTCAGTTCAGAGCGTCCTCCATATGTTGTTTCGCCAATAGCCAGCTGATGCTCATTCATATTTCCAACAACTGAATAAGTTTTTGAGATCTGCGGAATTTTGCCCAAATACTTTCCTGTATCCCATTCATGAACATCCAGCATGGTTCCTGCTGGCCATTTTGCGGCCGGCCAATGATACAACTCTCCATACAGGACGTGAGAGTCAGCTGCATAAGTAATCATAGTTGAGCCATCTGCTGAGGCCCCCTTTGAGACTAAAAAATTGGTGCATGACCATCCGGCCGTTGAGGCCAGAATCAGCACTGTCAAGGTCAATAAGAATGTTTTTTGCATAATATAAAATATGTTTTTGCTTATAGTAATTATTGTGTTGTTACCATTTATCGGGTAACTGTTTTCTTAAATTCTGCTATGTTACCAAGTCGATCCAATACTCTTAAAATCAGCTCTTTTTGTGTGCCTCGAGGTAATAATGCTTTATCAGTTTTATGTTTTAATGTGGATGTCTTTGGATCCCAATCGAAAAGTATCCATTTACCATCCAGTGTTCCTCTGAAAGACTTGATTCCGGAGAAATCATCCTCAATAGTAAAAGTAATACTATTTCCGGCTCTTAAAACCTCATTTTTCAAGTTACCCGTGTACTGAATACTCGGAGGTATGCTATCAATACACACAGTAAAATCACCAAACGAACCTGATTTTGTTACAAGATAATCTTCTTCCCAATATCCTCCTGCCGGATGATATTCTCCTGCTTCACTTACTCTTGCTATAATGGCGTATGGTTTGAGGTGATCGGGAAGACTATCTGGCTTTATTGACAGTTTGAATGATCTGTGCAAAGGTACTGAAGAGTCATGTAAACGGTGAATCCTGGAAAAAGCTCCTGGCGGAATACTGTCGGATTCATAATAGAAAAACACATTGTCATAAAAAGAGTTCTGTGGGAATTCAAGCAGGATGTTCTTTTCTTCAAAATGGTTCTTTTCAGAAAAGCTAAAAAAGTTTGAATAGTAGGGAAGCGCTACAGTAAATTCGTCAAATTCTCCGGGATTAAGCCTGACCATTATTTTGGCTTCAGATTTATTCAAATGAACATCATTTATTTGTACTCTGATCTCATGAATCAAAGTATCCTGAATCTGTATTTTTCCCTGGTTACTGGCATATTGATATATGCTTAAAGAATTATTTGGCTCAATAAATGCTTTTAATACCTGCTTCCGGTTTTCATCATAAATCCTGTAATCAATAAGGCTGTTTATGTATTTGCTTTCAGAAAACGAGAATTCATCCATTTTACTGCTGAAAATAAGCCCGTCATCAAAGAAAATTTTTAATTCATAGATACCACACTTATTACTGCTATTATCCAGAAAATCAATTGTTTCAACACCGATTCCGCTTACAATATCAATTGGCCAGATTTGCTTGCCTGAAGGTTTGTAAGTTCCATTACTGCCACTCAATGAAATTTGTAAAGGCTCTTTCAGGTCTTTTCTTCCGGTTAAGCTGTAAATGTAAAGTGATTTTATTTGAGGGGCTCTTGAGTCATAAACTTCAAAAGGGAAGAGCAGGGGATTAACTGGATTCTGGGTTTGACTATCCCTGATTTCGAAATGAAGATGTGGAGCCTGAGAACTGCCTGTATTTCCTGAAAGAGCAATGTAGTCACCTGGCTCAACAGAGAATTGACCAGGTTTTGGATATAAATCAACAGAAAAACTTTCCCTCTGATATTGAGATGATTTGACATATTCAGCAAGGTCGTTCCTGAAATCCATCAAATGACCATACAAACTCGAATATCCATTCGGATGCTGAATATATATGGCCTTTCCATATCCGCCAGGTTCGACTTTTATGCGACTTACGAATCCCCTTTCAATTGCATGAACAGATAATCCACTTTGACCTTTCGTCTTGAAATCCAGGCCTGAATGAAAATGGTTGCTCCTGATCTCTCCAAAATTCCCCGATAAGAACAATGGAATGTCCAGAGGAGATCTGAAGTTTACCGTTTTTAATTCCTGGCCATTCAAATGACTTAAATTTGACACCAGGAGTAGCAAACACAATAAAAATGGGCTTAGCCTGCTTATTATTGTCATGGGGTGCAAATTTATAAAATTTTGATTTGAACTTCAGGAATCGTATTTTTGTTTTAAAAATAGATCATGACTGGTGAACAGGAGGATCTGATTCGGAGATTAAAAAGCCAGGTTCACTTGTTGATGGCGAAATACTCAGCATTAAAAAATGAGTTCGGCACAGTGATCATAGAGAATCAGGATCTGCGTGAGCAGGTAGACGAAAAAAAAATAAGAATTGAAAGATTAGAGCAACAGTACAATACGGCTAAGGTAGCCACAGGTGTTTTGGCTAATGATAATGATAATCAAGAGGCCAAGGCTGAGATTAACAAGATAGTGCGGGAGATAGATGATTGTATTGCTCTTTTGAACAGATAGCTGGATATGGATGGTAAATTCCACATTAAATTGCAAATTGTTGGGCGCTACTATCCACTATTAATTGAGCGAAAGGATGAGGAGAGGTTTCGGAAAGCAGCAAAGTTGATAAATGACAAGGTAGCACAATATAAACTGCGATATAAAGATAAAGACAATCAGGATTTTTTATCTATGGCTGCGTTACAATTTGTGCTTAAGGAGTTGGATTTGGAGGAGAAGATTGATGAGAGACCAGTAGTGTCTGCTATAGAGGAGCTGACTGATGAACTTGAAGCATTTGTTAAAAAAGAGTAAGCGTTCTTTGCATAAAAATACTGCCCGTATTAATCCTTTGTTTATTTGTAAAACTCAACACTTTAAAAATAGGAGCTAAGCTCATAGTTATCTAGAACAGGCCTCAATAAGCCGATTCGTCGGTGGAGTTTCTTCGGAAACCAGTGGAAGTTCGAAATAATTGGCCGCTCCTTCCCTAATAGAATTGGGGTTTTCTATCAAAGGCATTAATACGGGTTTTTTTTGAACTATTGGGCAAGGCCCATTTTAATATATATTCACATATCTAAATATCAAATGATACCAGAAATAATTATTGGAGTGATTGCTTTTATTGTTGGTGGAGGTATTGCCTTTTTTATGGGTAGAATGACACTGAAGAATAAAGCTAAAAACATACTGGTCGAAGCCGAGAGTGAGGCTGAGATGATAAAGAAAGACAAGATCTTACAAGCAAAGGAGAAATTTTTGCAGCTAAAGTCGGAGCATGAAAAAAACATCAATGAGAAAAACAGTAGAGTTTTGATGATTGAAAACAGACTGAAGCAAAGAGAATCGAGTATGTCCCAGAGAATTGAAGATCACCAACGTAAGAAGAAAGAGGTAGAATCAATAAGAACAAACCTTACCTCTCAAATGGATTTGGTTACTAAGCGCTCTGAAGAACTTGATAAGTTTCATAAACAAGCAGTTGATCAGCTGGAATCAATTTCAGGTTTGTCAGCTGCTGAAGCGAAATCACAGTTGGTCGAATCTCTGAAATCTGAAGCAAAATCAGAGGCTGTTTCATTCATCTCCGATGCAATGGAAGAGGCGAAAATGACAGCCAATAAAGAAGCAAGAAAAATTGTACTGAATACCATCCAGCGAGTTGCAGCCGAGGAGGCTATTGAAAACTCAGTCACCGTTTTTAATATTGACAATGACGATATTAAAGGTCGGATAATTGGACGTGAAGGACGTAATATTCGCGCTATGGAAGCCGCTACTGGAGTCGAAATTATTGTTGATGATACCCCTGAAGCAATTATTCTTTCAGCCTTTGATCCTGTTCGACGTGAAGTAGCACGCCTGGCCCTTCACCAGCTCGTTACTGATGGACGTATTCATCCGGCACGTATTGAAGAGGTGGTTGGGAAAGTGAAAAAACAAGTTGAAGATGAAATTATTGAGACAGGTAAAAGAACAACCATTGATCTGGGAGTTCATGGCCTTCATCCGGAGTTAATTCGTTTGGTAGGAAAAATGAAATACCGTTCATCATACGGACAAAACCTGTTGCAACATTCACGTGAAGCAGCAAATCTTTGTGCAATAATGGCTTCTGAACTTGGTTTGAACTCTAAACTTGCAAAACGGGCAGGTCTGTTACATGATATTGGAAAAGTCGCTGATGATGAACCTGAACTACCTCATGCCCTTCTGGGAATGAAACTGGCTGAACGTTTTAAGGAGAAAGCCGATGTATGTAATGCCATCGGTTCGCACCATGAAGAAGTTGAAATGACTACTCTTCTTGCTCCTATAGTTCAGGTTTGTGATGCTATCTCAGGAGCACGTCCCGGAGCCCGTAGAGAAGCGGTTGAGTCTTACATCAAACGATTAAAAGGACTCGAAAATATGGCATTAAGTTATCCGGGAGTTGTTAAAACTTATGCTATTCAAGCCGGACGAGAGCTTAGAGTGATAGTTGGTAGCGAAAAGGTAAATGACAAAGATGCCGAATCGTTATCATATGATATTGCTAAGAAAATCCAGGATGAATTAACTTATCCAGG
>Ga0233437_1005772_pt1 | contig 13142 bp, 6 predicted proteins | sample SI_122_August201_FD_182714 | JGI IMG/M metagenome (GOLD analysis project Ga0233437, IMG submission 182714) | Seawater microbial communities from Saanich Inlet, British Columbia, Canada - SI_122_August2016_200_MG | ecosystem: Environmental > Aquatic > Marine > Inlet | place: Canada: British... | reverse complement strand
TCTTACCAGCGTGAAGGGTATTCAGGTTGATAAGGAGGGGTACTTGTACATCGTCCATATTCCCGCCGACGGTAGTGCTCCTCGAAAACCTGTCAGCCGGGATAAACCCGGACCCCCCAAACGGTACCCTATGCGGTCTTTTGCCCTGTCGAAGTTCGCACCCACCGGCGGAGAGCCGATTTGGTCGCAGCCATGGGATGGTGATCATGGAATGGGCATGATCCCCCCGAATCCTCACTGTATTTGCAGCACCCACCGGGTCAACCAGGCGCTGGACGACAGAGGCTACATCTACATGGCGACCAAATTCAGCGTCCAGGTTATCGATACAGAGACGGGCAAGGTCGTCGGCGAATTCGGCAGCTATGGCAACGCGGACTGCAAAGGAAAGGGAAGCAAGTATCCCCACCCCGAGCTGCCGTTTGGGAGTATCTCCAGCCTGGCGGTGTGGAAGGACAAGCTGTTTGTCATGGATGTCCTGAACCGGCGCCTGGTGAAGTGCAGCATTGCCTATGACCCGACATTGAGGAGCGCGAAGTGATCTGTCTGAGCAATGCACCGATGGCGATGAGGCACACAGTCCTTCCAGTCGTCTTCCTCGCCGCGCTGGCGCTGGTACAGGACACTGCCCGCGCCGAAGAGCCGTGGCGCTTCCTCACGCTGGCGGACTGGCATATCGCGGAGGTGTATGTTCATCCAGGCAAGTATCCCGAGATGGAAGAGGAGATCTCAGCCAACCTCAGAATGCTCAGGGCGAACTACGGTGGCGAGCTCGTCATGCTGCCCGGTGACAGCAACAAGGGGCACTGGGACACGCCTCAGTTCATCAAGCAGTTCAGGCCGGGGCTGACACCTGCGGAGTCCATCCTCCAGGCCGGCGAGCTCTGCTACTCGGGGATGGTCGACGCGTTCAAGGAGGCGGGGTATACACGGCTGCTGATGGCGGTCGGTGACCACGAGCTCGGCGACAATCCGTGGCCGCCCGGAACGGCGGTCTCAAAGTGTCAGCCGCAGTTCCGCAAGGCGTTTGCCAGTGTCTTCAACGTCAATCCCGAGAACGGGCGGTTCATCTACGACCGACCGATCGGCAAGGCGGCCTCACGCCCCCTGGGAACGCCATACGAATCAACGTCTTACGCCTACCAATACAAGAACGTCCTGTTCGTGACGGTCGATGTCTTCCACCAGACGGGCCCGGGTCAGAGAATTGGAGCGCAAGGCAGCGTTACCGGCGCAGTAGTAGGCAAGCACTTGACGTGGCTGGATCACGTCCTCGCCGAGGCCCGTGAGGAGGCCAGCATCAGGCACATCTTTGTGCAAGCCCACCTACCGGTACTGCAGCCCGTCCGCAGAGTCAACAGCAGTGGCATGCTCATGGACGACGAAATGGAAAGTGACTTCTGGAAGACGCTCCGCAAGCACAACGTCGACATCTACTTCGCCGGTGAGGTGCATTCCAACACGGTGACCAAGGACCCAAGATCGGATCTCATACAGGTCGTCACTCGGGCCAAATTCCTGAGCAACTTTGTCACGGTCGATGTGACGGATGATGTGATCGATCTCACGCTCTACAACCAGGCCGCGCCGAAGCCGTCGGATGGCGAATACGACGTCTATGGCAGGCTTGTGATCGACAAATCGTCGGGCAAGAAGACGTTCAGAGACGAGGGCGAGCTCGCGTTGCTCAACCGCAAGGCTCGGCTGATTCACTTTGATTTCGAGGAGACATTCGCCCTCGCCGATCGGCAGGTGCTCGGTCTTCAGCGACGCCCCGGCAATCCGTTTGTGAGAGAGGTGACGATTCAGGGTGTCCGCTGCGACCGTTCCCTCCCGAACCGGGGCGTGTTCGGGCAAAACTACGACGCCCAATACGCCAACATCGAATTGGCCGAGGGGCCACGGGGAAAAGCCGGCGTGTTCAGCCCCAAGAGTCAGATGGCCGTCTATGGAGCGGGACCTCACCATTGCGGCGACATCATCTCGTACGCACTTTGGATGAAGACTGCCTCGAAGGAGGACATGGTCCTCATCAACACAGGAAGGGGAGGACTGCAGGGGCTCATGAACCTGCACCTGCGCAACGGTCAGCCGGAGCTGCTGTTGGCGGCGAATGCGCGATCGGTTGCCAAGGTCCGGAAACTCAACGACGGGAAGTGGCACCATATCGCGGCGTCCATGCCGAGGAAGGACTGCAAACTCTCGGAGGTCCAGTTCTACGTTGATGGCCAACCCGTCGAGTCCAACATCGTCGGACAGGACAGGCGGATCAGCGTCAGCATGGCCAGCAAGGTCACTATCGGCGGGCTCGGACACGGCAACGGCAAAACACCCTTTGGTAGACTCATTCATGGCAAACTTGGCGTCAAGCCATTTGAGGGGTCGCTGGACGAAGTCTCCGTCTGGGCCCGCAGGCTCACAACGAAGGACGTTGCTAGACTGGCGAAGTGAATCCAGCGGTATCACAAAGGAATGCGAAGACACGATGAAACGTGCTCAGTCCAGATCGATGACCGCATCGCTGCGGGCGGCAGCGATGGATCCTCCCGCGTCAGCTACCGGAAGGCCCAACATCATTTTCATCCTGGCGGACGACTTGGGCTACGGCGACCTGGGGTGCTACGGCCAGGAGCGCATCAGAACCCCTTGCATCGACCGTATGGCAGCCGAGGGCATGCGTTTCACCCAGCACTATTCCGGCAGCACGGTCTGCGCCCCATCCCGGTGTACGCTGATGACCGGCATGCATACGGGACACGCCGCTATCCGCGACAATGAAGGAGGGTTCGGCGCCAAGCCACTGGGCCCATCGGATGTGACCGTCGCCCAAGTTCTCAAGCAGGCGGGCTACGCCACGGCGGTCATCGGCAAGTGGGATATGGCAGGACCCAGTGCCAGAGGCATCCCCAACCAGCATGGTTTTGACTATTCCTTCGGCTACCTCCACTCGTCTCGCGCCCACAACCACCATCCTGATTATCTGTGGCGCAATGGACAGAAGGTGATACTGGAAGGCAATCAGAACGGACAAGGCACGCAGTACTCCCATGACCTGTTTACGCAGGAGGCACTGGAATATATCGAACAGGAACGGTGCCTCCCCTTCTTCCTGTACCTCGCCTACACCCTCCCGCATGCGGAACTGGCGGTGCCCGAGGACTCGCTGAAGCCGTACCTGGGCACCTTCCCGGAAGAGCCGTTCGAAGCAGAGTCGTCGTGGGAATGGAGGCCCGGACGGTATCGCCCTCAGGAAAGCCCGAAGGCCGTGTTTGCGGGAATGGTCTCTCGTTTGGACCGGGATGTCGGCAGGCTGTTGACTGCGCTTGAGGAGCAGGCCCTCGACCGCGATACACTGGTGATATTCGCAGGTGACAATGGCCCGCACCGCGAAGGGGGCGCGACCCCGCAGTTCTTCGGCAGCAGCGGCCCGTTGCGCGGCTTGAAGCGCGACTTGTACGAAGGCGGGATCCGCGTGCCCTTTATCGCCCGCTGGCCGGGGAAGATCGAACCGGACTCCACAGCCGACCACATCTCGGCTTTCTGGGATTTCCTGCCAACATGTGCCGAGCTTGCCGGGGCCGACGTACCGGAAGGGATCGACGGTCTCTCGATGGTGCCAACGCTGCTCGGCCAAGCGGACCGGCAGGAAAGGCACGAGTCCCTTTACTGGGAATTCAAAGAGAAGCGAGCCGTGCGCATGGGCAACTGGAAAGCAGTGCGCTTGGGAGGGGAAGACGGCAAGCTTGAGCTGTACAACCTGGGGAACGACATCGCGGAGGAACACGATCTGTCCGAACAACATCCGGAGATCATCGCGAGAATTGGGGAGATCATGAAGATGTCCCGTGACGCTCCAACAGCCTTGCCGTAGGATGCGGCAGAACGGGATTAGTGGAACACCGTGAACACCCCAAAGGAGTAATCCCACCATGTCGGAGATTCGCCGTAGGACGCCCTCTTCTCAGGAGCGCCAACAGGGCATAGAGGGACGACTCCACCCTACTCCAAATCCTACTCCGCACCTTACTCCGCATCCTGTGAAGCGTCGACGAGGAAAGAATGAGCACTGAAGACACGATCAACGTTGGCATTGTCGGCGCCTGCGCACGCGGCGGGAGTTTCCGGGCAGGCTGCGAGGCGGTGGGGCTGAACATCCGGGCTGTCTGTGACATCAACGTCGAGCAGCTGCCCTCTGCGGCGGAGGCCCTTGGCGCGGATGAGCAGTACGCCGATTACGAGGAGATGCTCGACAAGTCCCGCATCGATGCAGTCATCATCGGCACACCGATGCAGTTCCACGCAGCGCAGTCAATTGCCGCGTTGGAGCGGGACATCCACGTGTTGTGCGAAGTAACGGCCGCGGTGTCGCTCGACGAGTGCCGGGCATTGGTCGCGGCAGCAGAAGCATCGAAGGCCGTCTACATGATGGCCGAAAACTACACCTACATGAGACCCAATGTCCTCGTCCGCGAGCTTGTCCGTCAGGGCCTGTTCGGCACGCCGTACTACGCCGAGGGCGAATACATCCATGAACTGAAGAAGATGAATGAGGATACGCCCTGGCGACGGAAGTGGCAGACCGGAGTCGCCGGCGTGACCTACTGCACGCACAGCCTTGGGCCGATTCTTCAGTGGATGCCCGGAGACCGCGTGGCCAAGGTCTGTTGCGAGGATACGGACCAGCGGTGGAAAGACCCCCGCGACGAGGCGTATGGCAACACCACTCCGGTCATGCTGTGCAAGACAGTCAAAGGCGCGCTCATCAAGATCCGTGTGGACATGATCTCCGACCGACCGCACTCGATGACGAACTACGCGCTGCAGGGCACCGATGGCGCGTATGAATCGTCGCGCGGCGGCCCGGGGGATCGCGGCAAGATATGGCTTCGATCCCTGAGCGAAGGAGCCCGGTGGGACGAGCTGGATTCGCTGATGGGCTCAGATGAACCGGCCCGGAACTTCATGCCGGAGATGTGGCGCAACCCTCCCGAGGCGGCGAAGAAGGCCGGGCATGGCGGCGGCGACTTCTTCGAGGTGCTGGACTTCGCGAACGCCATCACCGGTAAGGCCCCGTGCCCGATCGGCATCCACGAAGCGATGGACATGACGCTGCCCGGCCTCATCAGCCAGCAGTCCATCATGAACGATGGGCAATGGATGAGGGTACCCGACTCGCGCAAGTGGGCCGACGAGCGCCCGCAAGTGGGACTGAGGATGTCCTGGCCCCGGGAGCGGCTCGACTCGCCGCCCGAGCCGAGTCTGCCCACCGGCTATGTTCTGCGGTGTTACAGGGATACCGACAAAGACGCATATCTGGCCCTAATGGCCAAGGCCGGCTTCGCGCAATTCGACGAGAGGATGCTCGAGCGGGTATTCACCAAAGTCCTCCCCGGCGGGCTCTTTGTTATCGAGCATGAAGAGAGCGGGGCATTGGTGGCCACCTCGCTATGCACGCACAGTCCAAGTCACGGATTCCCCTTCGGCGGTGCGTTGGGGTGGGTTGCCGGCGATCCCGAGCACAAAGGCAAAGGGCTGGGGCTGGCCGTCTGCGCCGCCGTTACCGCTAGGTTCATCAGAGGGGGATACCGCAGCATCTACCTTATCACCCACGACTGGCGACTGCCGGCTATCAAGACGTATCTGAAGCTCGGCTATCGGCCGGTTTTCACCGAACGGGCCACACCTGAATTCTGGCAGGGCATCTTTGCCACATTAGGCTGGGAAGGGACCGATGCGAGTGTCTGACGAGAACCGCGATCACCTTTCCCACGCCCCCTGTCCGCTGATCGGGACGAGGCCCTCTCAAGGCCGTCCACAGTGACCTGGGCGAGGACCACCAAGGAGACGTGAGATGTCCCAACAACCCAATATGCTAGTCATCTTCGTTGATCAGCTCCGGGCCGATGTCTGCGGCTGCTACGGCGGCTGGTCATCGGCGACACCGAACCTTGATCGGCTAGCCGCCGGCGGCACGGTGTTTACACAGGCCTATTGTCCATATCCACAGTGTTCCCCGGCGCGTGCCAGCTTCATGACCGGTCTCGAACCGGTAAAGACTGGTATCGGCATCCAGAGCAATTTCCGCATGTTTGGCAAGCGAACCGTGGAGCGGCTTGATCCGGAGTTGCCTGCGCTCGGGCCGTTGTTCCGAGATGCGGGCTACCGGACCGGCTATATCGGCAAGTGGCACCTGGACGATGAGAACTTCAACGGCGATATGAGTACTCGCGGTTTCGATTACAGCTTCGGCTGCGGGACAGGCGTTGCTGAGGTGACGTCGACCGCAAGCGCCTGCGGCATCTACAAGAAGGGCATTGCCGGACTGGGCCGCTCAACCGAGTCCTGGGAAGGTCTACAAGCGCGCCGGGCTGCTGAGTTCCTCCAGCAGAGCGTGGGCGCAGAAGAGCCGTTTCTTCTCGTCTACTCGGACACGCGCCCGCATCCGCCCTACAACGTTACGCAGGAGGATCTTGATCTCTTCGCGCCGGACAGCCCTGAGCTCTGGCCCAACATCCACGACGACCTTGCCGGACGTCCTGTTGTGCACCGCCGACTGCGCGAGAACATCATGGGAGATTGGACGCCAACCGACGATGAATGGCGCACTATTCTGCGCCACTACGCAGCTCTGATCGGAGCGACCGACCGCGACATCGGCAGAGTGCTTGACGCCTTGGACGAAAGCGGAGCCGCCGACAACACGATCGTGATGCTTGTGTCGGACCACGGCGACTACTGCGGAGCCCACGGCAACCTCAGCAAAGGCGTGGCACCCTACGATGAACTGCTTCGTGTGCCGTTCGTGATCCGTTGGCCTGAGCACATCAGAGCGGGAGCCACCAGTGACAGGCTTGTCACGCTCATGGACGTCCTGCCGACACTCACGGAAGCCGCCGGCATCGACATACCCGGCGAAGTCGACGGCAGCGGCCTCGGCCCGCTATTGTCGGACGGGGACGCTGAATGGCGGGACCACATCGTCGTGTCGCATCACGGCAACAACTATGGCCTGTGCACGATGCGCGCCGTGATCACCGCCGACTACAAGTATGTCTACTGGCCCTATGACACGGCAGAGCTGTATGACCGGAAGGCCGATCGGTGGGAGATGGACAACCGGATCAACGACCCGGACCTTCAGAGTGTTGTCGAAGAGTTGCACGACCTCATGCTCGCTCACAATCAACGTACAGGCGACCTGTTCAACCCCGCCCGCACTCCACCTCCTGCTCATGCACAATGGGCGGCGCTACGGCGCTGAAATCAGGTACAGCGAAGCAACCGAAACCACCTGGTCCATGCACTCAGCTGTGGAGCCTCTCTATCTTGACAGACGGCGGGTACTCATTCCTCGTCGGACTTCCTACCCGATCCGTGAAGACATGGCTGTCTGCGGCTTAAAGGCGTTCCGAGAGCGCTGGTCCAAGCTCGCCTGAGCTCGCGAAGAACTCACCGAGGCACTGCGCTCTGGGCAACCGGCTCAGTCCTGCCAAGCGCTTCACATGGTACCCCCGGAGGACTTCAGGAGTCTGGTTCTCTTCGAGGAACGCGATGACCTCTTCCGGCAGCGTGAGGACCCTCAGATACCGCGCAACGACAGAATGGTCCCAACCAGTCCGTCTGGCGAACTCTCGAATGCTCCTACACCCAAGTCTGAAGTGCCCCATTCGTGGCGTTCTCGCTGGCCCCGGGGCCGGTCTGTCTGGCGCTGTGTGCTCTGAGGCGCCTGTTCTTCGCCATTCGCGGATCATGCCCGAACACGGCCCGCAGTTCGCCCAATCGCCAGCCGGCGTTCACCGGGCGGACCACCAGCATCTTGTATTGCAGGGCCTCCGGCGAACAGCACAGACGCTCAGGAAGCGCCGTGCCCAGGAAGACCGGCAAGCTCCCCGAAGGCTCGAGCAGAACAAGCTGGAGATCGGTGGATCGGTGACCTTGCCGTTGCCACCGCAGAGCACAGGCTGTACATTCACAACGGTGGGTTCTGAGATCAACGTCTCCATAAAGGAAAACCATATGCGTATTGCAGACACTACAGGTCTTACTTCGATGTCCGTAGTTGCTGTTCTTGCTTTGTGTGTCGGCGCGGCCATGGCAAAGGACCCAAAACCACCAAACGCATTGCGCGTGATATCCTATAATATTATGGTCGGGTTCAGAGTAAATGGAGAAACACGTCGCAAGTTGGATCCTGCACGTTTGAAACTTGCGAAGCAGTGGATTGCAGCCAAGGATCCTGACGTGGTTGCATTGCAGGAGCTGAATGGGATAACTGAAGATCAACTGGCAACAATAGCCCATGCATGGGGTCACGCATATATCAAGATTTGCACTGGTGCCAGTAACTACAAGGTCGGCATTACCTCGAAAACACCGCTTTCAGAGATAAGGGTGCATGAGGAAAGAGACAAAGACCGACCATTTCTCCATGGATTGCTCGCGACCCGAACGAGTGGCGTCGGCTTTGTGGTTTTGCACCATAATCCATTCGCGACCGCATCACGCTTAAAGGAACAGAAGCACATTCTCAATGAAGTTGATAATCTCAAGAAGACCGGCGGATACGTCATTGTGCTTGGCGATTTTAACTCCAGATCTAAGCTGGACATGCCGGAAGATGTTAGCAGTGACACGCGCGTCATGGATAACTATATGGCTTCCGGCTTGGTTGATGTGACCGCCAGCAAAGGGAAACAAGGGTTTGGAAAGCGGGGCAGTATTATGACAAACGTCCATAAGACAGGGAAAAACATCGCGATATATCGCTATGATTTCATTCTCGCCACGCCATCGCTTGCGGCAAAATGTATTGACGCAAAAGTAGTCAACGATGATCCCGATACGGATAAGATTTCAGACCACTATCCGGTCATTGCGGACTTTGATTTGCCGAAAACGGAATGAAGCTCATCCGTGCGGGCCAGCGCCACTTTGCCGGAGGGAGAGTGAGGTGGACCCCAAGTCAAGGACCAGCTGAGCACGACATCGAGGTTGAGTGGCTCTTGTGTCTTGAGGCCCGGCAGGGCCTTCTTCGGGCGGAGCTCCGCCCGATCTCTGGATTCCACTCCTCTGTTGCCCGGTGGGTCTTTGCCGGGGCTTTGTATTCGAGGGCCTGGTGGGGCCGGTTTTCGTTGTAGTAGCGGAAGAAGCGCTCGACGCCGTCGCGCAACTTGGCTCGAATTCTCGTAGCAGCGCAGGTAGACGTCCTCATGCTTGACGGTGCGCCAGAGCCGTTCGATGAAGACGTTGTCCATCCAGCGCCCCCGCCCATCCATGCTGATCAGGAACTCCGCGTCGCGCAAGGTGCCCAGGAAGGCGGCGCAGGTGAACCAGAACTCACACGGCGGAATCGTGCCCAATACGGGATTCAGGTGAGTTTCCGAACACCACGGGCTCGAGCGTCACTCCCCCTGATACCAGAATGAACGCCAGTAGGCCTCATCCACTTTGTAGGTGTCAATGGGATCCGAGTCCTGGTGGTCTTCGGGGAGAATGCCGTAGCGTTTCATTTCACGTACGTAGTGTTCGTTGGGACGGAATCGCGGCATGTCGAAACGCTTGATCCGGTCGAGCTCCCGCTTGTTCCTGTCAATCTGCGCAAGAAGCGATTTGTACTCCAGCGCGTCGCGTGACGTGAGAACCGTCTTGCCGCTCTTCTTCTCGCAGATGCCGTACCCGCCAGCGGCTGTCGACAGCGGCGCAAGCAACAGTCGTGAGTATTCCGGGCGAGAGAGGTTCAGTAGCGTCTGTCGGTTGAACTTCACAACTCTTGGATTGCCGTAGGGTTTTCCTCCGCCCCCCAGCCCGGGGTATCTCTGAGCGAGCTCGCCGCTCTTGTGGCATGCACTGCATTTTGGCGGGATTTTGGTGCTCCTCACCACCATACCTGTTCCCAATGCGGCGTACGTCCCTGCATAGACAGCGCTACTCTCGATCCACAGGCGAGCAATGTCTTTCTCCCGCGCAGTGACCTGCACGCCGTGATGGTTGCCTGAGATCTTGGCAAGCAGGGGGGCGTCGGCAGAGCCGATGCTGCGCGGCGCTTTGTTGGCGTTGCCGTCGCGACCGTCAGTAAACTGGCGGAGCATGGTCAGGTTGGCGTATGCATGTGAGAAGATCTGCCCGCGGTCGCCGGCCAGCGAGATGCCGCCGGACAGAGGCCCGCACGGCTTCTCCTTCCCGCTTTCGGTATACGTTCCATGTTGCTTCACGTCGTGACACTTCAGACAGTGCTTGTCGAGGATTGGTTGGATGTCGCGCGGGAAGTCGTAGACGTCGGGGAGGCCGCCCGGAATCGGCTTGATCTTACTCGCGGGTCGGCTCATCGCGAGAGCCATGCCCCTGCGCATGTTTGGCGGGGCGCCAACCCGTGCCTCGTGGCAGCCCACGCAACTGAGCCGTTCACCCGGCTGAACCGTCGTGAAGCTCTGCATTCGCTTCACAGAGAGGTCGTGTTCATCCAGCGCGACGAAGAACATACTGCGCAAGGCCGGAAGCTCGAAATAGGCACTCCCGTCGGCCTCGACCGGAACGGTGCCCAGCACACGGTTGAGCGTGAACGTGCCCCCCATGGATGTGGGTTCCATCTGACCGCTGAAGTTCACGGGTTTGGGCAGTGCCTCCATAACAAGCAGCTTCGTGATGTCTCCCTTCTTCACGCCTCCCATGTTCCTGCCGACATACACATTCTCCAGCATCATCGTCCCCGTCTTCTCCCCCAGGAGGACCTTGGGTGGAATAACGGGCTCCCTCTCGCGGCCCTGAACAGGACGCGGCTCATGCAGCCAGAGCGTCTCACGTCTGTACCGTGCGGGCATCTTCCAGAGGGGCGTGTATTCGCCGTCACCTGCCAGTATCCCCATCTCGTCCTTCAGTGTGACCAGGAAGAGGTCTTCGGCGAGCGGATAGGGGTCTCGGTACATCCTGTCGCTCACGCGCGTCGCCATCGATCGGTCGTCGGGGCCCCTGGACGGGTCTACAATCGTGACGTGTCCCTCATGCTCCTTCTTCCCATGTCCGGGGCAGAAGACAGCGACTGTCTTGCGCGTGCCGGGGATGGGCTTGGCGTCGATCATCACCGTACCGGGGTGCATGTTGCCATAGTAGACCTGCTGGTTGGTGCCATCGGGGTTCATGGTCCACAGGTGGTGGAACCGGACGCGACTGCGGTCGATGTACTCCCACCGTTGGTAGATGATCCTGCCGTCGGGCAGCACCCATGGCGTGTTGTCGTGTTCGATGTTGCAGGAAAGGGGACGGATGTTGCCGCCATCGGCATCGCAGCGGTGGAGGATCGCCACCTGGGTGAACCAGCAGTTCACATAGCGATTGCAGCGGGATGAACAGAACGCTATGCCGCCATCCGGGAGGTATGCCGGTTCAAAGTCATCGCAGTCTCCGTCAGTCAGCTGCCGCAGGTTCTTGCCGTCCACGCCGATCTCGTAGAGGTGGTAGAACGGCTGCCCCCCCTTGCGGTAGGAGAAGAGGATCTTGCTCCCGGAGTAATGAAGCTGCGGATCGCGCACCCCACCCCTTCTGTCTTCGACCAGATGCGTCAGTCCGCCTGTTCCCAGGTCGAGCAGGGAAAGCGTACCGTAATCATGATAGTGTTTCCTATCCGGGCTTCTACTGTCCCGGCCGAAATTGGCGTACCAGTGGCCGTCGTCATCGACCTTCCTCATCGCGAAGACAATCTGATCGGTCTTGATGCCGGCCGAGCGAAGAAGCTCGACCGCGGCGGGGTTGAGGGCACCATCCCCCGTACCAGGAGTATCAACTGGCGGGGCTAGAGGCACGGCCCCGGACGAGGTCCCTGACTCCTCGCTGTAGACCGCCAATTCGCCGACGCTGATAAATGGCTTGGAGCCACCTGCCAGACCGACGAGGCGAATGCCATCTCCGGACGCATTCAGCGAAATGGTATAGGTCTCGAACGACCTGCCGAAATCCGACATCGTCCATCCGTTGGGATAGGCCGGGGCAATCTTGGCGGGGACCTTCCGCCAGATGCCGCCTTCTCTGACTTCCACTTCCAGAGAGCCATCCTCGAACCAGCCGCCATTGCCAAAGTGCTTGCCTTCCTGGAACACGATCGTCCTGAAATCGTGTTTGGACTCAAAGGTGTAGCCCATGTGCTCCGTTTGAGGGCCTCTGCCTCCGTCAAATGTGTCAAACTGCAGCTTGCTGTCCGTTCCCCCGGTCTTGCCATGGACACCGTCCCGGATTGTCTCCGGATTCTTCGACCCGCCCCCGCCCGGCTTCATCACAGAGGCGATGATTTGGCCTCTTGTGGCCAGATTGACGCCCTCCTCCAAGCTGCGCAGGGCTGCGGGTGCCGGTGGAGGGGGTGCCGGTGGAGGGGGCGCCGGCGTCTGTTGACCTGTTCCTGAGGGCGAATCACGAGTTGCAGGTAGCCGCATCACGCGGATATCTTTGAACCAGACGGTCACCCCTTTGTCGTGGTGCTCGAAGGCAATGAACCCTTTCTCGCGGAAGCCTTCCGGGTCATTGTCCTCGAACTCCATAACGAGTGTGCCGTTGATGTAGTGGGAGAGCTTCCTGCCGTCGGCAACGATCCTGAACGTGTTCCATCCCTTGGTGTCCACCAGATTATTGTGGGCCTTCCTGACGATGCCGTAGCGTGGAGGGGCGGCCTTGCTGGTTGTATGAATGTCGTAGAGCGCTCCCATCGGACCGATATCGCATTGGTAGCCGCTGACCTCGTAGGGGCGGTTCCTCGCCGTGTGGTAGTGGCTGCGGTAGTTGACGCCGCTGTTCCCTTTCACCGGAAAGAACTTGACCTCGAGAATGAAGTTGCTGAACGTGTGGGTGGTGTTGCTCAGGTACTGCTTGTACCTCGACGGGCCTTTCCCCTCGATGTGACCGTCCACCACCCGCCAGACGTCCGGGTTCCCGTCCCAACCGTCAAGGTCTTTGCCGTTGAAGAGGCTGATCCACTCAGGCTCAGGTCCGCTGCCTGAATCGAGGAGAATGGGCGCCGGGCGTGTGCTCAGAGCCGCCTGGATCGCTTTGGCGACCTGACCTGCCAACACCTTCGAGCCTGCCGCATGGAAATGGCTATTGACCGGGATCTGGATGTCCTTCAGCTGCGGCAGGGAGAAGGCATAAAGGTCGTTGATCTG
>Ga0233437_1005771_pt1 | contig 13144 bp, 20 predicted proteins | sample SI_122_August201_FD_182714 | JGI IMG/M metagenome (GOLD analysis project Ga0233437, IMG submission 182714) | Seawater microbial communities from Saanich Inlet, British Columbia, Canada - SI_122_August2016_200_MG | ecosystem: Environmental > Aquatic > Marine > Inlet | place: Canada: British... | reverse complement strand
TTTACCAAATAGGGCAAAAGGAATGGTTTCCATACAGGAACTTTTACCTGAACCATTTTTCCCAAGTATAACATTCACCCCTTGTTGAAAATTTAACTCTTCCCACTTACTTCCAAAAGAAAGGAAATTGCGAAATTTAACACCATCAAATTCTAATTTCATATTTTATCCTTACAATTATCTCCATGCCATCTATTATAATTTGCTGTATAAAATTCTTTATTACAATAGAAACATATTTTTTTTGGTCTATTTTTACAACTTTCTTTTATATTTTTCCTATGTTCTTTAGAAAACTTTTTACCTTTAGCCTTTTCACTCATTATTTTTTTAGTTTCTGCTGTATGATGTTTATTCCACATAGGGTGATTTTCACCACCTTTTGCTTTACTTAATTTCCTTTTAGTTTCCTCTGAAGGATGTTTACCATAGTTAAGATTATTCTCACCACTATTAACTTTACTTAATTTCTTTTTAGTTTCTTCTGTATGATGCTTGCCATAAAATGGATTTTTATCACCTATTTTTATTTTACTCATTTTAATCTTAGTTTTCTTTAAAGTTTTTTTACCTATGTTCATTTCAAATAATTTCTTTTTAGTTTCTTCTGTATGATGCTTGCCATAAAATGGGTTTTTTTCTCCTTTTATATCATTACTGTTAAATCCACATCCACCTGTATGTATATTATAGTAATCATCACTTTCTATGATTTCAGTTGTAACCAATTTTTCTTCATAATAGTAAGCATCCTCTTCACTACCAACAATCAATAATATCTTCCTTTGAAAGTTCTCCTTACCATACTTGTTAATAGCTCTTAGTAATATTTTACCAGAACCCAAGTATCCATCGTCAATGTTATCGGTAGAATGCTTACCTATATATTTCTTATTGTTAATTAAATTTGTTGTTTCATATATGAAATGATGCATTTGACATAGCTCCTTATATAAATAGAATTGTGGAAGGACATCTTGGTAGATAGCTCCACCAAGTTGAATAAATACTAGTAATATTCATTCTAACTTCCATACCTATTTATACAATTACTCATAACTTATACAAATCCTCTATTTCCTCTATTTCCTTTATTGTTTCTTCATCTATTGCATATGGATCAGTCATTTCTTCATATTCTTTAATCATTTTGAGCATTGTATCATCCTGAATATTCTCTTTAAAATATTTTAACATTTTTCCGATAATAAGTAAAGATTGTAATATATTAGTCATATCATCACTAACATTTTGAGGATTCCAATTAGTAATTGTATAATCACTTGAAGAATTTTGCCATATACCTGTTGCATCTCCTGTACCAATTGGATCAGTATTTCTAGCAGTATATGTATTAATAGTAGCATCATTATTTGCAGTTATAGTTAAAATATTACCATTATTATCCCTTGCATACATTATTGAACATCTCCAATCATTTCATTTCTTTTAACAAAATCTTTCCAAGTTCCAAATTCTCTTACATCATCAATTAATTTATTATGTAGGTAATTTATTGATAAATCCTGTCTTTTATAGTTTCTACCACTACAATCATTATATATAAGATTGATATTATTATTATCAATATATCTAATCACAGTATATATATCAATTAACGATGGTAAATAAAATGCTACAGTTTCTTGTGCTGCATTATCTGAATGAACTGAATAAATTAATTTAGGATCAACATGAGTTTTTATTAAATAATTCCAATTATATTCTGTTAATGCTAATTCATGAAGGTTTAAATAATCAACACCAAGATTTTCCATAATTTTTAAAGAATCCAATAGATTAGGTAATTGATATGAAAGTACAGGTACCTCCACACTTAACTTGTGTATCTTTTTTCTCACCATTTCCATCTTTTTAAAAATTTTAGAATCATAATTATTAGCTGCTAAATTAAATCTTATCTCTTTAACACCCTTATCTATTAACTTTTGAATATTATCATCTGTTACTAAATTACCATTAGTATAAAGCCATATATAAGGAAAGTTATCCCAATTTAAATTATTAAACGCATCTAACCATTCATATATACCAGGATTACCTTCCTGTGTCCTATGTAATTGTAAAAAGGGTTCACCACCCGAAAATGAAATACCTTTTATATGATTATATTGCAGGGTTTCAAAGATACTAATTTCAGGTTTTTCAGTAATTCTGGGAATCCATCCTGGTTTTTGTTCATTCTGTAAACCTCTATCTCTATATTGAGGACAAAAATCGCAAGTTTTATTACATTGAATAGACAAGTATATACATAACCATCCACCATTTTTACATGCTTGACATCCTTTAGATAATTCTTCACCTTTAGGTTTAAAAGTTGCGCCATTATCAACTTCCTCACCATTTTTTATTTGTTCCCTTAAATGATTAGAAAAACTTATTACTTTATCATACATTAGTGAGCATTCTCCTCCATATCATACATAGATAAGGCTACATCCACACATCGTTCAGCCCATCTTGCATCATCCCTATTAAGTTCAATTTCATCATAAAAATCCTCAAGCTCATGTCCCCTTAACTTATAAGGATTACTATTAGCATCCATATCAACATCACAATGCTGGAGTTCATGTCTAATTAACCTTACCTTATCTTCATCATCCACATTGTCAAATGCTGCCTTACATAAATACATAATATAATCATAACCTTCTGTATCATTAGCATCATCAACAGTAAGGTGTCTTAATAGGTCATTAGTTTTTTGCATACGACCTAGAACTATTTTACCACCTGAAGTTCTTTTCTTAGTATCATAGAGTACCTTGATATTAGCACTTGCAAGTTCTCCAAAATATTCCTTTCTAACCTTCTTAACGAAATCATCTACCTCTTGTGTAACATCCTCAAAGCGACTCATCAAATAATCCTCCCATGTATTCTTTCATTTCAGTTTTATTTTCACATTTAATCATTGCTTGATACCAATATTCTTGTTGATATCTTGAACCCATGGTATATACACCACCTTGGCAGATCCAACCCTCATTTAACCAACTATTTACTTCATCTATAAGAGTACCCATACTACTTCCTTGTACTATGTTATAGTTGATCATTCCTCCTCCATCATTTTAGTCATTATTTTTAACAACACCTTTTTGTTAATGTTTTCAGGTACTTTGTTCACATTCACCCATTCCCTCACTATATCATCATGCTCCAAGATTGATATATCATCACTTATGAATTCTTCTCCTTCCATTACTATATTAGTGAAATCGGGTTTTATCTTTAATGGATTCAATCGCTCAATTTCTTCCAGTATCTTGGTATTCTTATTAGTACCATAGTCCTTATCATACACTAATCTAACTATATTACCTTCTATAACATTCCTTTTTATCTCTTGTTCTGTATGTAATTCAATAAACTTGGGTGCACCCTTATATTCAAAGAATTCCAATTCACCATCTTCCCATATATAATAACCTCTGGAACTATTCATATCATTAAATGTTTGTTGAAAGGCTGATCCAAGATAATTGATATTACCCTTATTGGATGGTGTATGGAAATGACCTGAATAAACTTGTTTAAATTGTCTGAAGTCTGAGGGGTTTAGGTCACTATCATCACATATTCTTGTGTTATTATAAGCAAAGTCATTGATTGCAAAGTGACCAAAGACCCAAGGATGAGGAATATTTGGAGTCCATGAACCATTCCAAGGTATCAATACAATATCTTCCATTATAATAGTTTCAGTTATAACCTTAATATTATCAGTATCTTTAAAACATTTCAAGGATGAGGGTGATATAACATCCTTATAGTAAATATCATGATTACCTGTAATGATCTGCATATTTAGAGGTTCAATGATTTTTGCTATTTCATAGGCTATATCTAGTGATTTTTGATTGGTGTGTTTTTTTTCATGAAAGAAATCCCCCAAATGGAGGATCTCTTCAATGTTTTTGGATAGGCATAGATCGGTGATTTCCCTAAAAAGGTTTAAGGTTATATCATGCCAAACATCAGACGATTTATTTAACCCAAGATGGGTATCTGTAACGAGTAATAATTTCATAATATACAGATTATATCAAACTTTAACAAACTTGTAAACTATTAATTTTTATTCAGTCTTTATAAGGGATTCCTCATATTCCTGTAATTCTTTAGATACTTGTTGTAATTCAGATTGTGCTTGTCCAAAACGGGATTGCATATAACTGAGTTCCTGTTTCAGGAATCTAATCCTTTCATTCAAATACATTTGTTTGTAATCTAATTCTATAACATTTTCATTATTTAACATTTTCATTATTTCTCCTTTAATTCCAAGGACATTTTCTTCTATCAGCTAATCTAGTATATGGATCAACAGTTGCAAATTTAGACCAATAGAATGAATGGCAAGCATGGCGAGGGCAAGTAGGGAATGCTTCAGCAGGATGTTGTCCACGACCTAATCTCCAGCCTGCACAAAGACAACCTGAAAAGGAATTATATGGATTATATGCATATCTATTATAACCAGTTCTATTTACTTTCTGTACATTAGCTTTATGAGTTGCTAGATATACATGATGTTTTACACTCTGTACTCCGGAATTTTGTGCTTGATTTTTTACTTGGTCATGCGATGCTAATTCAGAGGTATCATGGTCTGTATATTCTGTTAAACATCTTGCTACATCATGTGTTACATTATGACTAATCCATTTTGTTGTATTATGTGTATCATCATGGGTGGCATAATGTGTGCTTTGATGTGTTGAATCATGGTCTGATTTTTCTGATGTATTTTGATCTGCATCGTGATCGACATTATATGTTACATAATCAGCAATTCTATGATTATCATAATGGGTTCTACAATAATTTAATTCATCAATAACTACAACTTCATCTTTAATATCAGTTAAAACTTCATTAGTAATAAGATCATAATCATTAATATCTGGTCTGTCAGTAATAAGATCGGATCTATCAATACTATTATATAATGAATCTAAATTATCATATATTTCAGCATATATTTCATTTTCTATTACTTCACCCGGACTTACTGTATTTGTCCAACTAAAAGCCATAATATTTCCCCTTAATTAAAAATTTGTACTTAAATCTGTACATCCTTCAATGATTACATTACTTTGATAAGCTGCAAATTTAGCATATTTTACATCTTGTTCATTTGAATTAAATTTTGTAAGATTATCAGTTGTTCTCACAGTATCATATTGTTGTGCATTTTCAGTCATATCTAAAGATCCTCTATCATTATAATCAAATGAAAGATTTTCTGCTGAATTAACACCAATATTTTCAGATGATTTGTCAACTGTATTAGCATTGGTATAATTTATAGAATCTTCAGCCACTCTTTTAGATGTATAATATGTAACGTCATGATTTGTATAATGCGTTGTATCATGGTTTGTATATTCAGTTGTTTTTTGACTGCCATCGTGTGCTGCATTATCAGTAGCACAATGATTATCATAATTGGCTGTTAGAACACTTGTATCATTGGTAATATTAGCCAAATTACTATGGATCAAATCCATATTATCTTGAATATAGTCTATTGATGATGCTTTAATATCATCATAATCTTCTGTATCAGCATCAAATGTTCCCCAATCTAAAGTATAAGGATATACTACACCTGGTGGTCTTGCCATAATTATTTCCTCTCAATATCTGAAAAATATGCTGCTTCCGCTACTACATAATGAACATAGCAATTATTTGATCCTGGATTTTCTTTATGAAATTTTCTTTCTTTCTCATCTTGGATATCTTCGGCATTTTTAATTTCTTCTGTATTTTCAATCTCTGTCCAATTGGTTTTTTTCATAACTAATCCTTTTTAGTATTACATTCTTCAAAAAAATCATCAAAATTCCACCATTCATTTTCAAAATACATATCATTAATATTTATATTTTTATCACAAATTTTCTGAATGGATCTATCAATAAATCCATCATAATTTCTATCAAAATGCATACCCTTTTCTATTTTAAATGGTATTTTTTCTTCAGCAGAAAGCATATACTCATTATCAGTATGTATAGGCATATGATCTAAAATAGGATTACCATTTATAACCATTTTACCTATTTGTGTCCAATATTTTAAACTTTTAGTAAATGCTTTACATTTATATATACTATTTATTGTAGGTTCACCACTTACGGCTAAATTATGGGGTCCACAACTATAACAAAGACTACCTGTTGAATAATGGTATACAGGACAATCCGTACATTTCGCCTTATTCCATTGAGTAAATTGATAATGAATATTCCTTACCCATTTAGTATAAGATATTGTTTTATCAAATAAATTCCCAAACCATAACCAAGGCTTATATGTAGGTGTTGTTATTGGACCATGACAAGGATATATACTACCATCCAAATCAATAGCAACTTGTGTATCCATTGCTGAACAAAATGGATTAGCATTTCTTGATGTACAAGATACAGTTTCAAATAATTTACTTGTATAGTAATCCATTATTAGAATGCCTTCTTTCACTCGTTCCTTTACAAGTTCTAACATTCTTTTTTGAGCCTCTACAAATTTATTAATCTCATGCTCATTAACCATATCTTCACTTGTTATTCTCATAGGTAAAAAAGGAGATGTATACCATTGATTAGGTGTGGAGAAAAATCTTGCAGCTTCAATCCATGTTTCTACAAAATCATCTTCATGTAAATGTATAGTTGAACAAAAATGATGTTTTCTTTGTTTATCACCAATCTCTTGCATTAACATACTATAATTATATGTAAATTTTTCTACTAAATCAAAACTTGGTTTACCATTTACAAGTGGTCTATTTTTATTTTGTACATTAGGCGGTCCATCCAATGAGATTTGCATATCCCTAAACGCATTATCTTTCACTAAATTTACAAATAATTGTTCTATCCTTTTAGACCATATAGTACCATTAGTTGATAATGCTAATACATAATTATCTTTACCATAATAATCATGTCCAAACTGACTCACAGCTTCTAATGTATCAATGTTAAAGAAAGGTTCTGCACCCCATGATGTAATATGTGCTGCGCTATCAGGATCATCAGGATTAATATTTTCTCTCATTAAACCAGGGAACATCTGAGATGAGGATTCCAAAATTTTAACAACATCATCAGTAGTAACATCTTTGTTTTTCATTCTTGGATCAGCAACATAACAGTATTGACATCTAAGATTACATTTTAATGATGTTGGTACCTCTACAGCGCATACATTAGTTATCCACCTTTTAAATTCATTTTTAACCTTTTGTTCATCAATATCTTTGGGAATATCAATTATATTCCATGGTCCTACTTTTATTTCTTTAGAAGCTGTCGTCGCTGCTCCTTTGTATTCATATCCCAAATCATCTAAATCATATTTTAACATATTTTCTCCTTAAATTTTTACTTTGTTCCAATCAATAACATCATTTTTATAATTTGTGGTTGAGTTTTTATCATTATGTAGTTGATTAATTTTATTTTTATGATCCTTATTGAATTTTAAATCTTTCAAAGTTAAACCTCTTAAACAGAATATGAAATCAAGTATCATCTTATCGAATGAAAAATAATTTTCCAAATATTTTCTATCAGATTCAATATAGTCATGAATTTCCTCTGATATTTCTAATAATTCCTTTTGAAAGGGTATAATACCTTTATGTTTAAATATATAATTTACAATAGCCTTTGTATAGTTATTAACATCATATACTATTGGTACTGTACCACATAAAATGGCTTCCCTTAACGTCATTGATAGACATTCAGTGGTAGACCATAAATATATTGTCTTATAACTGTTATAAACCTTTACTAACTCCTTATGACTAACGAAACCCTTATAATTAATAATATCTTTATTTGATTCATAATACTCTTTATCAGTAATGGGTCCATAGAAATCAATAGTTTTCTTTTCAGACCTTACATATTTTAAGAATTCTGGAATTAATTTTGTTGGTGATAATCTTGCTACATATAGTATATCATCTGATCTATCATTCCATTCAGTATAATTATGCCATATATTACCTGATATAAAATTTATAGGATAATAATTCCACATATCCTTTTCGTAATATGAGGTATATAGCATATTAATATCAAGTATTATATCAATAACTTTTGATCTATTACCTGTACCGCCAAAATTTATATTGATAATAGGTACATCAATATTAAACTTTTCTTGATCATATTCATCCACACTTAAATCGTTAAGTATGATCAAATCATATGTTGAAAAATCAAATTCTTTAAAATGATTTTGACATTGAATACTATAAACATCAATGTTATCAATGCCTATAACTCTTTGAAGTATTTCTATAAATAAATTACCTTCAAATTCAACACCAGCGCCACTATTTCTATTCATAAATAAAACATTAAACATTTTTAAATAGTATCCATTATATGTTTTATAGTATCCTCTCCAAAGGCTTCTATAACTGATTCTTTTAATTCATTTATTTTAGGTTTTAACATTTGTTTCCAATCATCATATTTTAATGAGAATATATAATTTTTTAAAAGATAATAATCACATACAGATGGAATTGGAATCCAAGGATCACCCCAATATTCATAACAAGCACCTTGACATAATCCATTACAATAATCTCTTAATGGACAAATAAAACATTCAGGAACATTTTTATGATTATATATGGTATGTAATGATATAGCTTTTGTTATATCAAGGCCATAATTAACATTACCATATACCCAAGGAGGATCAATCAATCTATGGCAAAATGGCATATCACCATTAGGCATAATAACAGCAGTTGTTAAAGCAGAACAACCTAAACCTCTTGGGGTTCTTGATGCTCTAATAGTATTAGCCATTTCAACTGCTTTCTCATCAATAAAGGCATAATAATCTCTAATTCTAGCAATTTGAATGACAGCCTTTATAGCATTTTCTTTAGACAATGAATGTCGAACTTCAAGTAAATATGGAACAATACCATATGTTTCAAAGAAATATTTTATAGTATCTAACCATGAATCAACCTTATTAAATGATAACATAGGATGATAACCATAACCATATTTTTTTGCTATTTTAAATAATTTATCATAGTTAATCTTTTCATCATATGATAACATTTTGCCTATTTTAGATAAAGGTCTTTGTTTGTCAGTAATATCACCATCCACTGATAAACTTAATCCTATATCTGTATTAATACCATCAAATAAGGATTCTAAATCATATGATGTTAATTCTGATACTAATCTACCATTTGTCGGTATAGAGATACCTTTAGGATTATATTCATCTAATATTTTTAATAATTTTTTAGTATATTGATAGTCTATTAAACCATCACCACCAAATAATTCTATTTTTCTGTTTTTAAAAAAATCTTTAGCATCCTCTTGTATAACATTAAGAAACCTATCTACCATTGTTTTTACTTGACTAGGTTCAACAGAAAAAACAGGTGATTTGACATGTTTGAATTTCCTATAACAATAGGTACAAGAATTTTGACATTTTTCATTTATGACTAATTCTAATGCTGTTGTTCTACTAAGAAATTTTTTATCAAACAATTTTTTTGTATCTTTGTCCAACTCTTTAAACATTTAATGCTCCTTTTAAACATTTAGCCCTACATCTTACTATATTAGCAACTGTTAATGGATTAGTATATCCACCCTTTATTTGTTTGGCTTCTTCAGAATCTTCAGTAAGAAATTCTTCATATTCTTGTTTTAATCCTTCATCAAATTCCCTATAACCTATAATCTTATATATTTCTGACATATTTACCCCCTTAATCCCACCATTTTTTAATATCTTCTCGTTGTTTTTCCATTCTCATCTTTTTATTAACACCAGGATTACTATCCATATATTCAACAATATATTTCTCAACTTCACTTAAATAGTCTATTAATTGTTTATCATATTTCTCAACCCTAACAATAGTATCCCTTACTTTACTTAACTCCGGACCCTTTTCATCCACTAATTCATCCAAAACATTCTTAATTACATTATAATATTCCAAATCTTGTTTTGTGATATGACGCATTGCTAATGTTGATAGGGCAAAAAGACTTGCTTCTTTAGGATTCTCTTTACAAAGTTCAATATAATATTTTTTAAATTCTTCAATTTCCATACATTTTATCTCCTTTTATTTTTTATTACAATCTCTACATATGTTAGTTAATTCTTCATATACAGGCGGAAATTCATCCATTCTATTGATATAAACATCATTACATTGAGGACATACACCAAAATTATAATAGTTCATAATACCATTGATAAATTTATAATAACAACCTCTATTCTTATCTAATTTAATATCCTTTATATTATCCCAACATGCAGATAATATTTTCTCCGTTTCCCTTGCTTCCTCATTATTATTGCAAGTTGAAAATTTAACACAATACGATGGACAACTCATTGTTTACCCCTCCTATATACTATACTATTTTAGTATATTTATACAGAAAAGTAAACATTCTATTTTATTTTAACCCAATGCCTGTTATCCACTACTAAATTATTCCACATTACATCCCTTTCCTTTTTCTTATATGTGGCTAGTATTCTTTCAGGATATTCCAATTTCTCATCTATTTCAATCTCTGTTAAGTTACCCTTACTATCATTAGTTAATGGTGTACCAATCTCATATTCTTTATCAACATATGCTAATACCCAACCACCTACTGATATAGGTACTTGTGCCTCTTTAGTACTATCTGAACCACATGCTTGTCCATATGTATCGGATGCTATACCAATTACACCCTTTTGACAATAACTATTACATATCTTAGCACCATCATATGTGTCATAATAACATTTACCATATACTAATTCATCATTTAAATCTTGAAAATCAGCAAAGTCAGCATATACAGCGTTATACATTCTTGTTGCCCATAAATATCCATCATAATTTAATCTTGTTACATTAGTAGGGGTGTTAGTACCTGCATAAAAATATCCATCAGCTTTAGTTGTACCAGATAATTTAATTCTATTGATATGTGCTGTAACAGTTGAACCATCAACCATTTCAGCTTCAGTAAAATATCTTGAATCATGATAGTGAGTTGTATTACTATTACCAGTTAGACCCAAAGATTCTCTTGCTACTGGGCCTGCTTCAACGGTAAAACTTGATCCATTACCAACAATAAAATTACTATCAGCAAAACTTAAAACTGAAATATCATCTAACGTATCATGCCATGCTTGAACATCACTACCTATGGCAACACCTAAATTAGTTCTTGAAGTTGAAGCATTGGGTAAATCACTAAGGTTATCTGCTTCATTTAACCAACGATCATCGCCATATGTTTTAATAGCTATACTGGTAGGTAAATCTATACCAGTATCATCTAACGTATCCTCATAATCTTTAGTGGAAGCAGTACCCAATCCCAAACTTGTTCTAGCTGTAAGACCTTCTTCAAGTACCCAATCATTTCCATCACCTACCATAAAATGATTGTTACTAGCGGTGAATGCTGCTATAGTGGTTAGATTAGAATCTAATGGTTGATAATTATTAATTACATGCTGATTAATAGCCTTTTCTGTAACCAAAGCATCATCACTATTACCTGAAAGTTCATCATCTATAGAAAACTCATTAATACTTGTACCCTGATATGCTTGAATATAACCACCATCTAATATTCTAAAAGTTATCATATCACTATCATCATAACATCTTATACCATTAGCATCCTTAGCTTTTAAATTATCTGTATTTAAATCCCCATACATGGTAATTCCGTGAAAATCCATGTTATTTCCTCCTTCCTATTTTAAACATTCATAATTGATTGCTTTTTTCATATATTGATCTTGTTCTTCTAAAACATAGGATTTCTTAAAACAAATGTCCTTAATCTTACTATGCTTCTTCTGTTTCTTTATATAATTAAGAAATGAATGATAACATATCATATTAAAATATCCAAAAGCATTAGATTTATTTAGTTTCTCAATGTCAAAGTTATGTGCATATCTTACACAGGTATAGACAGCTTCATTAATCATATCTCGTTTCCAAGTATAACCAGCGTAACTTCCTCTATTTGCTAATCCTGAACTAATCTTAATAAATATACCACCTAGTTTATCTGATATAATACCGGATTTTTTATATTTCTTCATTTCTTCTAAAATTTCTACATTAGTCACATAATGATTTGTCTTTTTTTTCATAGGTTCTCCTTATTAAACACAATTTTATATAACTATATCATAATGATCTTAAATGTAAACTATTTATTTGCAATCTTCCTTTCCAGGTTGAATTTTATATCACTGAATCTCTCATTAATATCAACAAAAAACCTTTGCATCCTCTTCTTTATTCTCTTATTAGTATTTATATCATTAAGGGATTTCCCTTCTGTTAAGCATAATTGAAACAGTAACTTACCACCATATATCTTCTTTAATTCCTTATTTAATATATTTATATCTTCTAATATATTATCATTTAGTGCATATTTGTCCTCTGTATCCTTTACTATATCATCATAATTAGTTTTTTGTTCGGATAATTTTATGTTTAATGCTCTGAATTTATTGGTATCTTCATCTAACCCAGAAGGTTGAAGATATTTAAGTAGTCTGGACATAGCTTATTTCTTTTTATCCTTTTTAACCCTTTCATTCTTATTATCATAATCTGATCTACTTGTTATGGTATCTAACCATTGAGAATCATCTACAGGTTCAGGTACAATCTTAGAGTTCCATTCCTTTATCATTCTCTTCCTACATTTAGATAACTTACCAGCTACAGAATTTGAAACCCAATTCTCAATGGATTCTAACTCATTAAGCATAAACTTTTGCTCATCAGGTGTTATTGATATAGTAAGTTGAAGATTACCATTGCCATCAATAACTGATGTTGGTTCAATAGTTAATTGTTGTGCCATCATTAATTCTCCTTTTAATTTGCTAAGTAACCACTGAAATATGTGGCTATTGTTGTACCATTACCATAGATATCAACAGACCTTGTTCCACCATTAACTGTTACCCTTACATATGCAGTATCGGATGCATCCATATCTGCTAATACAGTGATTTTAAATGTATAAGT
>Ga0233437_1005768_pt1 | contig 13148 bp, 11 predicted proteins | sample SI_122_August201_FD_182714 | JGI IMG/M metagenome (GOLD analysis project Ga0233437, IMG submission 182714) | Seawater microbial communities from Saanich Inlet, British Columbia, Canada - SI_122_August2016_200_MG | ecosystem: Environmental > Aquatic > Marine > Inlet | place: Canada: British... | reverse complement strand
TAAAAAATTTTATTAAAACCCCTGAATCCCGCAGCATCTTGTGCATACAGGCATAAGTTACATAAGTAAAATTTCTGAAAAGAGTATAGAAGAATGAAGTACTTGTTCAGTGCTACCAAACTCCGGACTTCTTCAAAGCTGGAAGCTTTTTATACTTTCAAGTGTATAGGGAATCCCATTTTTTTGATTGTGATATCAGATGGATATTAAAGTCCGCCCAAAGGGCGCTAAGTCCATATTTTGGTTTGTGCTTTTTTTAGCGAATGCGAATTCCCTTACTGTTTGCCTCACATACATTTTCAAATATTTGGTCAACCTGTTTAATTTTTTTTTGAGGCCTGGATTTCAATACACTTTTCAAATTGTACCCCATACGATTCAACATGTTGCTGATTGTATTCTTTGAGGGAAGTTCTTCTTCAGTGTAGCCTTTCTCGTCAATCAGTGCCTGTCTGACCGCTTTGCCTGTAATATTTGTATCGGTCAGGGAACCTTTAATTGCCGGATCCGCCTGAGTCTGTTGCTCCACAAGAGACCGTATGTCGTTTTCTATATTCGGCAATATATCTTCTGTCTTTTTTCTTCCGCGTCCTTTATAATTGTCCTGACATCTGATTCCACTCTGAACTTCTTTTAAACCTTTCTGCACACATTCTCTTCCCCATCCCATCTCCCGTTCAGCCTTACGGGCGCTTCCCCCGAAATATTCAAGTGTTATATGCGCCTGATATTCACGTCTCCTGAAACCTGTCAGTCTTTTAGATGCTTCCTTAATTCGTGTCCGGGTTTCATCATATATCTTTTTCATTTACGTTATCTTCTCCTTTAGGGAAGTCGCAAGAAATAAGATGGGTGTGTTTGTTTTTGTGACTTCCCTTCATATAAAATATTATATTTTCACTTTCAGAGTGAAAATCAATATATACCATTTTTTTAAAAAATGGGGAGAATATTTATTGGAACATCCCCAAGCACTTTCATTATGTAACTCTTATGGGGCTCAAGCTGCCGCTGGATAGTATATATCTTTAATATATTCGATAATCCTCTGGCAAATGCGGAGCTTGCACTTTTAGGCTGGGATATTATTAGCGTCTGTCCCTACGGGACAAAACTTGTTTCGCTAATTTTCATTCACGGGTATTGTATTTAGTGCTACCCAATTTTTTTTAATGGCTATATGTAATTACTACTATATTATTTGGCATCCTTCATTTCCTGCTTGACACTTTCCGGAATCCCGCTTTCGTTTTCCGGGAATATCCTCCAGAAACGTGTAAAGTACTTTGAGGGTTGTATGAAGGATGCCTATTATTTCTTTTCGAATTCAAATTTACTATCTCACCAAATTTCATGCTTCTGCATTCTAATGAGCTGACGCATAAACTACCACCAATCAAAAATTAACCACAAGATGTTGTATTTTTACAATTCAACACATCCTAAAGATAGTGATACAAATTATTTCCGGCTCAGTTTATGCGTAGGCTCTAATGGTTTAGATTGCGGCAAAAATCATGATATTTTTAAGGTGGAACGATAAAAAAGGATGTGAAAAACAATATGTTTGCAGTTTTTACAGCGGGAAGTGAAACGGTATTTTCTGTAACTAAAACAACATGAAGGAAGGGATGATATCAGACCAAAGAAAAATAAAGATTTTTCTTTGGTCTGATATGCTTTTATGCCGCGTCTTTGTTGTAGCAAATTATACAGCATGAAAGGCAGCGGCTTGATTCATGTTTTGCAGCAGACTCGCTTATAACAAGATCAGCCTCATCAAAAGTTTTAATCCGCTCTTTTACCGGGAGTTCCGGCATCGGAGTCCGCTCTGAGAGGATAATACCATCTACTGATTCAAACAGGGATTCTTTGATATGTTTTTTATGCAGGGATTCCGGCACCGGTGTTATGGGCTGATCTGTAAGGTAGAGATGAATAGCGCGTGCTGCGCGCCTGCCTCCGCCAATGGCTTCCACAACCAGCGAAGCTCCGGTAAAAGCATCTCCTGCTGCAAATATATAAGGTATATTTGACTGGAGTATTTCAGGATCAGCGTCAATCGTATTCCATCGCGTGAGCTTAATATCTTTGATACGATTTTCCTTGGTGGCAGTAAAAGAAGTGTCAGGCCCCTGACCGATTGCAGTAACCACCATGTCAGCTTCAATAACAGTTTCAGAGCCTTCAACAGGCACTGGCCTGCGTCGTCCGCTGGCATCAGGTTCGCCTAATTCCATCTTTAAATATTCAAGCTGAGTGGCATTACCTTCGTCGTCGCCAATTACACGGGTCGGCGCAGCTAAAAAGTTAAATTTTACTCCTTCATGCTCCGCGGCAACTATTTCAACTTCATTGGCAGGCATCTCAGCACGGGTACGGCGATAAACAATTGATACCTTTTCTGCCCCGAGTCTTATTAATGTACGAACACAGTCAATAGCTGTATTTCCTCCGCCGATAACAGCGCATTTTTTTCCGATAAATACAGGTTCTTCCGTTCCGTCAGATTGCTGATATCTGGCAAATCTGGTAAGAAAATCAATACCAGTATAACATCCTTTTAAGTCTTCACCTTCAGCACGCAATGTGTAATCTTTCCATGCGCCGATTCCCAGAAAGATTGCATCATAACCTGCCGCTATTAAGGAGCTTGTTGTAAAATCTTTTCCAAGAGTAACATTAGTGCGTGCTCCGACTCCTAAATTCAGAATACCATCAATTTCCCATTGGAGAACCTCTTTTGGAAGACGATATTCAGGGATTCCGTATCTGATCATGCCGCCCAGTTTTGGCATCATGTCAAAGATAGTTACATCATGTCCAAGCCTGCGTAAAAAATAGGCACAACTTAAACCAGCGGGACCGCCACCTATTACAGCGACTTTTTTGCCGGTATCAGGCGCACATGAAACAGGCAGGCGTGTGCCACTGTTCATTTCAAAGTCTGCAACAAAGCGTTTTAACTGGTTGATTGATACGGGTTCGTCTTCTATGCCGCGCCTGCAAAGTGATTCACACGGATGGGGGCAGACTCTTCCGCATGAGAGAAGAAGCGGATTCCGCTCACGTATTGTATTTACCGCACCGGCATAATCACCGGCTTTGATTTGTGATATGTATTTCGGAATATTAATTTCAGCCGGGCAGGTCTGGCTGCATGGCGCAAGCGCACCATTTTCCTGATTAAAGTCAAGAAGCCGCTCTGCCATTGTTTTAACTTTGATTACCCCTTTTGGACATACATTCATACACGCGCCGCAGCCCACGCATTTTGTCTCATCAACAACCGGATAATTATCCTTTCCTATTTTAACCGCGTCAAACTGACATGCTCTGACACAGTCTCCCATGCCCAAACATCCTATATTGCATACCCGTTTGCCGCCGTATAAAGAAGTCAGAGCGCTGCAACTATTTATACCCATGTAATGGAATCTGTCTTCAGCTCTTTGTCCGCCTTTGCATATATTGTATGAACAGGGAGGATCTGCGCTTCCCGCATCAACTCCCATAACAGCTCCAACAGCCTGAACTGCTTCGGAATCCGCAAGAATACAGACGCCGGGAGGAGCTTTTCCTTCAACAACCGCTTCAGCGGCAGCCGAACAACCTGCATAACCACAGCCTCCGCAGTTTGCGCCCGCCAGCAGACCTTCTATCTGTGCAATTCGCGGATCTTCGTAAACATAAAAGACTTTTGAAGCAACACTTAGAACCGTACCACATGTCGCCCCTATACCCATAAGTACTAATATGGCTTCTATCACGGTGTACTCCTCCTCCCTTTAGATCAGACCATCCCTTTGAATGCAAAAAATGTTAAAGCAAGAATACCTGCGGTAACGAGTGCAATAGATGTATCCTCAAGCGGTTTTGGAACTCTGGCCAGCAAAACGCGTTCACGGACTCCGGCAAAAAGGATGAGCGCCAGCCCGAATCCGACAGCATAACTAAAAGAAGAAATAATTGCTTTAAAAAAGGTGTACTCTTCATTGATGTTTATGAGACAAACACCCATGACTGCACAGTTTGTGGTGATTAGAGGAAGGAATATGCCAAGCCCTGCATAAAGTGCGGGAATGCTCTTTTTTAAGAACATTTCCACAAACTGAACAAGAGCGGCAATGACCAGGATAAATGCAATTGTTCTGAGATATTCAAGGCCGAATTGTTTTAAAAGAAAGTTATCAACAATCCAGGTAATCACACCCGCCATTACCAGGACAAATACAACTGCCATAGCCATACCAACGGCTGTTTCCATTTTTTTTGATGTTCCTAAAAACGGACAGTTGCCGAGAAATTGAGCGAGAAGGATATTATTTACTAGTATGCAGCCAATGGCAAAGACCATATAGTCGCCCATAGGTTATTCTCCTATTTGTTTCCGAGTAAGTTCATTACACACAGCATAAGCCCAAGAGAAACAAACGCTCCGGGAGCTTCAATCATAAATGTAAACGGCTGGAAAGAAGGCCCGAATAACTGAATGGGAGTTTCCCAGAAAGTTACGGCCCCGCTTCCGAGTATTTCTCTGACAGCTCCGAGCGCTCCCAGAGAGATAGTAAATCCGAGTCCGATACCAAGGCCATCCGCCAGAGATCGTGTTATTCCGTTTTTGTATGCAAAGGCTTCGGCACGGCCAAGCACAATACAATTAACAACAATAAGTGGTATAAAAATACCAAGCTTTAAAAATAATGGATATGCATATGCCTGCATAAGGAGTTCCACTACTGTAACAAAGGTGGCAATAATTATGATAAAGCAGGCGATTCTTACTTTGGGAGGAATAATGTTTCGTAATAATGAAACAAGGATGTTGGAGCAGACAAGGACAAAGGTTGTGGCAACTCCCATTCCTAAGCCGTTTTCTACTGTTTTGGTAACAGCAAGCACCGGACAGAGACCCAGCACCAATCGAAACGGAGGTATTTCATCCCACAGACCTTTTGCAAATTCCTGAGCAATAGACTTGGCCATTTTTTTCTCCCTACCTGATAAATTTCTTTACATTCTCAACGAGTTGAGGTTTGAGTTCATTATATTTTAGAGCGGCTTCTGTTACGGCTCCGCAAACACCTTTTGACGAAACCGTTGCTCCGGATAAGGCGTCAATCTGCCCTCCCTCTGTTTTTACTTTATAGGAATCTTTAAGCTCCATTCCCCTAAACTGATTTCTAAGCGCGGGATCTGTTTTTGCTCTGGTCCCCACCCCGGGAGTTTCACTGTGTGTAGTAACACCGACACCTAGTATTTCATCGCTTTCTAATTTAACGGCGACCATGACACCGATATCGCCGCCGAATCCTTTTCCGTAACATTCAAACGCAACTGTGTCCGGTTTTCCGTCAAATATTCCCACAAAAAAGCTTTTTTCCTTACCATTGACTTTTAGTTTAAACCGGTCAGTAATCGGGTCGTTTGACGCTTCTTCAAGTATGACTTTTATGGCGGGGCCTTTCACAAACTGGAGTTGCTGATTTTCAATTTTGTCTTTTGTCTCGTTTCTGATAGCGGCCAACAGACCGCCTGAAAGGGAGCTTAAAACTGTGAGCACAACAACCATTTTTATCATTTCACGCATTTTATACAACCTTTCCAATTGCTTTTGGTCGGATCTTGTCTAAAACCGGACTTACAAGATTCATAACCAGAATTGCAAGAATAGTGCCATCTATATATGCACCTATGTTTCTGATGAGAACAGTCATAATTCCTCCTCCCACACCGTATAGCAGCATGGGTATAAAATTGACCGGTGAAGAGGAATCTTCAGGAGCAAGGAAAAATGCTCCGATAAGTGTGTAGCCTGTCAGAAGATGAAAACCAGGGCCTGCAAAACGTATGGGATCAGCGAGATTAAAAAGCAGGGCAGTTATGAATATGCCCGTTAGAAATGAAAGGCATATCTCCCATCGAATAAACCCTCTTATTATGAGATACATGCCTCCGATAATAATACCTACACCAAAGGTTGCGCCTATGCCGCCGATCTGGTTTCCGATCAAAAGGTCAATAAGAGATATATCTTTTACGGCTGATACTCCGAATGCTTTAAGCGCTCCCAGCGGATAAATAGTTTTGAATACAAAGTCATAATTCAAAAGAGCCTGATCAAAGTTTAATATACTTTTCCATGAAACAAGGAGCATTGCCATAGAAACGGCAACCGGATTAAATGCGCTTCCCCCTATTCCGCCGAATATCTCTTTTCCTATAACAATGGCTAAAAATGTTCCGATAATAACTGCCCACCATGGTGTGGTTGCAGGAAGAAGCATTGCAAGAATCATTCCGATTAACGCGGCATTGCCATCTCCTATGGTAGGCGGAAGCTTTCTTACACGATTTATTAAAAGTTCCCAGAATATGGCTGATGATACACTAAGCGATACAACGCCAAGTGCGGGTATTCCGTATTGGAATATCCCGGGTAAAAGAGCGACCAGAGCCGCAAGCATAATGTGATAGCTTCTTTCGGTTATACTGCTGCCGTTATGCCAGAACGGTGCGTATGATACAATGAGCTTTTTTCTGTTATTCATTAATAGCCTCCGCTGTACTTGTCCGGCTCAGTTCATATTTTCCGAGTTGAATATATTGAAACACAGGGATTTTGGATACACAAACATAACTACAAAGGCCGCAATCAATGCACAAATGAAGGTCGTACGCTTCAGCGGCCTCTTCATACTGACCCGCCTCAAGAAAGCGAACAAGAAGATTAACAGGTATATTTGCAGGACAAATCCTGATGCATTCACCGCAGTTTATGCACGGATAATCTGAAACAAGAGAAATATCAGCCTTTTCCTGCACCATAATTGCATCAGTATCAGCGCATACCGGGAGATCCTTTGAATACACAGCCTTGCCTGCCATAGGCCCGCCAAAAATAATTCTGTCGCGATCTTCTATGGATATATCAAACGTATTAAGGATATCACTGATACATGTGCCGATTTTTGCTGACACCAGTTTTTTATCTCCGTTTTTATCAATCAGAGTGATCAGTTTTCTGTCTGGTATCTTGCGGGTATCAAAGGCGGTTCCGATTGATGCAATGGCTTCGGCGCTAAAAAAGCATACTCCCATGTCTTCGCATGTTTTTCCTTCAGGCACTACAACCCCGAGCACATTTTTTATAATATTCAAGTGATGACCTGCGGGATAGCATGTATCTACCGGCTTTACTCTTGCGTCAATGTGTCCGTAGCCCTGAATAATATCCTTTGGCACTGCAAGTATAATATTACTAATACCCGTAATTTTTTTTATGATACTGATGCCGTTTTTTAATGCCTCAATCCTGGATGTTGCAACATAAAGATTTGTTATAGTCATAATATCCTTATCAACACAGGAAATTACAACTGTATGAATCTGCTTGTCCGGATTTGTGAGTGCGCTTATCAGGGGCTTGCCGGGAACTTTTGCCAGAAAATCTTTTGCAGTCTCAAGAGTTAGATTTTCAGACAGCAACGGGAACTGATCGTCAAACTCTTCATCTTCCTGAATATCAATTACAATTTCAGTATATTCCTTCCCCATGTCCCCGATGTAGGGAGACAGAGAAGCAACTTTTCCTGTGACGGTTGAGACAACATACTTATCCGAATCTTTATAAAGGACAAGCTTCTGACCAGTTTTCACTTTGTCATCCGGTTTAATCAGGATTGAGTCCTTTTTCAGATAAGGTTCTTCCAGTAAAAGCTTAATTCTGTCTGAGGTTGAAATGAGCCGGGGTTCCGACAGCGGCCCCCCAATCCTTTCATAATTGAGATCTGGCTTTAAAAAACCGATAAATGATTTTTTTATCATAAATTCAACCTTATTTTTATTATACTTAAATATTGTGGAAGCATATAATTAGAAAAGAGCTACATAACATGACATGACGAGCACTTTTCAGGCCCTGCATCAAAATCCTGGTGGCAATAGATACATTGCTGATGAAAAGCATCTGTTCTTTTCGGAATATCTTCATCTTCGGATTCAGGCTCATGACATTCGCCGCATGACTCAACATCTGAAGCATCCCCTTCAAGAGCATGATGACAGTCAGTGCAGGCAAGGCCATATCCGGAAACGTCTGTGTGAGTTTTATGATCAAACAACACGGATCCGGCTGCGGTTTCAAACATTAGTCTGAGAGGTGGGCGTTCCGGGGAAGAATGAGAGGCTGCATATACGTAGCTTATAAGGCCAACAACGAACAAAATAATGGCAAGATTGCGCGCCAGTTTCAGTTCTGTTTTTGGAGTCATTTAAAATACATTCCTTTCATGTTGGGATGGTCAATAACAAGACAAAAATGGGCATCCTTAACACAACAAAAAAAAGCTTTCAAGCTATTTTTAAATCTTTATTCAGGCACATGTTTGGAACACGCAATTGCATATTTTAATTATAAGCCTGGCGCTCTTTTTCCATATCTGCGAAAATTGCTGACTTTCAATCGCGAATTACAAGGCTGTTTCATGTTTTCAAAGGGTAGTATCATTTGTTCAGGCGGTTCTGAGGTCGATTCACTTATCAATCCCGAAACAGAAATCCCCAGGAGCCGCACTTTTTTTATCCCGGCTTTAGTACTTTTAAGCAAATGAGCTACATATTTCATGATAATGTCAGCGCTGGCAAGCGGTTCGGCAACACTTATACTCCTGCTTACGGACTTAAAATCAAAGTATTTTACTTTCAAAGTTATTATCATTGCCTTACAGTTATTTTTCTTCAACAGTCTTTCGACGTTACAGGCAAGTTGTGTAAGAACTTTGAGCATTTGAACTTTATCATTAATATCTGTTTCAAGAGTTATCTCTTTTCCGATTGATTTTCTTATTCTTGCCGGATTAACCGGCCTGTTATCCTTGCCGTGCGCAATATTATAAAAATAGCTCCCTGCCTTTCCAAACCACTTTACAAGTTGTTCTCTTTGAACTTTTTTTAGATCAAATCCGGTTTTTATTCCAAAAGCATGCATCCTTTTTTCAGTAACCCGGCCAACTCCAAAAAATTTTCTTACAGGCAATTTTTCTATAAAATCGGTTGACTGACCCGGCGTAACAATTGTTATACCGTTCGGCTTATTATAATCTGAAGCGGCTTTTGCCAGAAATTTGTTAAAAGAGACTCCTGCTGATGCTGTTAACTCTCCGGTCTCTTTATATATTTTCCTCAATACTTCCCGTGCGATCAGACTTGCCGACCCCATATGTGCTCTGCTTTCTGTTACATCAAGAAACGCTTCGTCCAAAGACAATGGTTCTATTAAATCCGTATATTCGTGAAATATTTTTCTTATCTTAGATGAAACAGACTTATATTTTTCAAATTCAGGTTTCAGAAATACGGCATAAGGGCACAGTTTGTAGGCTTTTGAAGACGCCATTGCGCTATGGATGCCAAACTTTCTGGCCTCATACGAACATGTTGCAACAACGCCCCGACTATCCGGAGAACCTCCCACAATAACCGGTTTCCCTTTAAGCTCGGGATTATCCCGCTGTTCGACGGATGCGTAAAAAGCATCCATATCAATATGAATTATTTTTCTGATCCTGTTCATTATTTCATGGACTGGTAAAGTCGGGTTCATCATTAGCTGGCAATTCTCAGGCCTCAAAAATAAAAAAGCGAACAGGGTTAATAACCGCTGTTCGCTTATAGTGTGATTGGCTCCCCAACACGGACTCGAACCGCGGACAAGATGGTTAACAGCCATCTGCTCTACCAACTGAGCTATTGGGGAAGAATGAGCTATTGGGGAAGAATCTTACATATGTTTTAAAGTTCAGACAGATTGAAATTTTTTGATACATTCAAAAAACGGCTTTTCTTATTCCATAAATATGATCATGTCAATAGAAAAATGTATGAACTTCAGGATAATCGCATAAGAATTTTAAAGCAAAAAAGAATGCTCAATGCAAAAATACAGCGTTTAAGATTTGATTATTATCGTTTTTTTGCCGAAAAAACATTTTGCATTGATATAACGGGAAATGTTTGCCAGTGTAACAATAAATTCGTAACATTATCAACAGGCGCCTTTTTATAAAGAATTTAAAAAAGATTTTGTAAGGTTCCGCATATGTTTTTTAAATTATATTTACGGAGAAAAAGGAGAATCCAAAAATAATGCAAAATTCATCTTTAAATGCGATTTCACCGGTTGACGGAAGATATCGCAAGGCAACCGAACCTCTGGCCGGCTATTTTTCAGAAAGCGCACTAATCCGATATCGGGTGCAGGTGGAAATTGAATATTTTATTGCTCTGTGCAATGTGCCGCTGCCTCAGTTGAAAAATTTTAACAAAAATATGTTTGATACATTAAAAGATATATACAAAAATTTTTCTCAGGCAGATGCTGAAAAAATAAAAGACATTGAAAAGATTACAAACCATGATGTTAAGGCTGTTGAATATTTTCTGAAAGAAAAATTTGACATCCTGAAAATAGGAAAATACAGGGAGTTTATCCATTTTGGTTTAACTTCTCAGGATATAAATAATACTGCAACTCCTCTGTGTATGAAAAATGCCTGGTTTGATGTAATGCAGCCTGTTCTGGATCAGGTGGTGAATACGCTCACACAAATGGCTCATAAATGGAAGAATGTGCCTATGCTTGCCAGAACCCACGGACAGCCCGCATCTCCAACAAGTCTCGGAAAGGAGATATATGTTTTTGTTGATCGCGTGAAAAAGCAGACAAACTTGCTGCAAAGTATACCATTTTCAGCCAAATTCGGAGGCGCAACCGGAAATTTTAATGCGCATCATGTTGCGTTTCCTGATATAGACTGGATAGAGTTCGGCAATAATCTGGTAAATAATATTTTAGGGCTTGATCGCTCAAAAGTAACCACTCAGATTGAACATTACGATAATCTTGCCGCATTTTGCCATAATATGAAGCGGATCAATACAATACTGATTGATCTTGATCGGGATATGTGGACTTATATTTCCATGAATTATTTTAAACAAAAGATAAAAGCAAATGAAGTAGGTTCTTCTGCAATGCCCCACAAAGTTAACCCGATTGATTTTGAAAATTCAGAAGGCAATCTGGGAGTTGCAAATGCAGTATTTGAGCATCTTGCAGAAAAACTGCCGATTTCAAGATTGCAAAGAGATTTGACAGATTCGACAGTGAGCCGCAATATCGGAGTTCCAATGGCACATACCCTGATTGCGTTCATGTCTTTATTAAAAGGATTAAATAAACTCATCCTTAACAGGCAGGCTATTGAGGCTGATCTAAAGAAAAACCGGGTGGTGGTGGCAGAAGCTATTCAAACTGTTTTACGCGCTGACGGATATCCTGATCCTTATGAAACACTGAAACAACTGACCAGAACAAACAAAGAACTTGATGAAGAAACAATCGCTGGTTTTATTAAAAACCTTGATGTTTCGGAAAATGTAAAAGTTAAGCTTCTGAAAATAACACCGGAAAATTACACAGGGGTGTATGATTTTTAAAAAGCCCCCAACTGACATGGTTTAATCTTTATTTTTAACGCATCGCAAACTTCGGCAACCCGGCGCTTTGTTATCTTAAAATCATCTGCAATTTTCCATGCATCAGCGCAAGGCAGAGCTTTAGCTATCAGAAATGTTTTTATTGAATGCGCCAGCTCAGGTTCCGGGTTTTGGACCGGTCTTAATATCTTTTTTTCATAGCCAAACAATCCCAGCAGACATTTAGAGATTCTGTGATCAAGCAAATCAAGAGTCTTTCCTGTTTCAACAGGCGAGACTCCAAGCTCGTTTACAATCTTATGTAACGCGGCGCAGGATATCCTGTTATCTGATAATTTCAGTTTAATTGCCTGCGCAATTTCAGGATTAATCTCTGTCCCCTCAGGATGCTTTGCAGCATAATGTTTAATACGTTTCATTTTTTATCTCTCTTCCTCTTATCCATGCAACCCGAGTATCAAGTTTTTTACCTTGAGTTTTCAATATACGGATCACATACCAGCATCTATAATTCCCGATTTTGTAGTTGCTGAATAAACAATTATATTTATTGGAATATTGATCAGCAACTAGCCTGTTTTATTGTGAAGCACAATACTTTTTTTGATTGATCAGCATTTTCATTTGCCTATTTTTGGGGATTAGAGTTATTCATCAGTTTAGCTATTAAAGAAAAAGAAAAGGCGCTGGGGATTGATCTTATTATCCCGAAGGGATTGTGTATTACAGCCATTTCCCTTTCAGGGAAAGTATAAAAAGCTTCCAGCTTTGAAGAAGTCCGGAGTTTGGTAGTACTGAACAAGTACTTCATTCTTCTATACTCTTTTCAGAAATTTTACTTATGAACTTATGCCTGTATGTACAAGATTCTGCGGGATTCAGGGGTTTTAATAAAATTTTTTAAAAAAAATCAGGTAGAGACAAGGCATGCCTTGTCTCTACAATGGCTAATCCAATTCTATTATCCGGAATTGGTTGAGCAGAATTGTTTTCAATATACGTTTGATATCATGGATGAAAAATGGGATTTCCTATACTATTAAGTTATTTCAATAATCCTTCAACTGAATTCTGACATAGCAGATACGATTAGAAATGTTCCATAGTCAATTGACAGACACCAGATCGAAATTTTGCAATTCATTGCGTTCCAAAACATATGGATTTCCAGGACGTCCATAAATAAGTAAATTAATAGTCCAAAACAATTTTATTACACAATTCTTATGCCGGGATTAGCCCGTAGTTGGACAGGGTTTGTAACCCGGTCCCACGAAAGAACGATCAATAAACTGATAACCGGAAACTCAACAAGGAGTTTAACAATGTATCTGGCACCATTAAACTATGACAGATTTTTTAAGAAAGTCTTTTCAAATCCTGAGATTGCGCGGAAATTTTTAGAAGACCTTCTTGATACAAAAATAGAAAACCTTACAATTTTAAAAGAACAACATCGGGTAACCGATGATGCTGCATTTGTTGAATTTGATTTCAGGTGCAAAATTAAAGGGGTTCACATAATAATTGACATGCAGCAGTGGTATAAACCTGATGTTGCACAGCGTTTTTATCTTTATAATGCGTTAAATACAGGACTACAGCTTGAAAAACTTCCAAAAAGAAAAATAGTGATCGATACAGGGACA
>Ga0233437_1005762_pt1 | contig 13155 bp, 18 predicted proteins | sample SI_122_August201_FD_182714 | JGI IMG/M metagenome (GOLD analysis project Ga0233437, IMG submission 182714) | Seawater microbial communities from Saanich Inlet, British Columbia, Canada - SI_122_August2016_200_MG | ecosystem: Environmental > Aquatic > Marine > Inlet | place: Canada: British... | reverse complement strand
AAAAAAATATAAAAATATAAAGTTTTTTCGCTAAAAAAAAAATATAAATATATAGTATATAAAATCATATGTCTGAATCATATTCTAAAAGAAATAAAATGGATGAATACAATCCTGACTCTAAAAAGGGAAAAGTAATCGCAGATGAACTTAAGAAACTCATCGGCTCCAAAAAAGGAGACTATTCGATCTTAAACGAATTGCGCAACAAGCACAACGACGAGGATCTTGCGATGGCGGTATTCAATGCCTATAAGGAAAGAAATGCCAAAATTGTAAGAAAAGGTCTCAAATTCCACGATTTCGTTGCAAAACGTTATGGATTAACCGGACTTCCTTTTCCCAAACTTGTAGAAAAAGCACTTAAATACAAAAAAGCGCTCAAGATGGGAGATTCTGAATTCACAGTTTTCCTTAACTCTGCTCTTTCAGGAAGAGAAAATAAGACTAACACTCTCAATTTACCTAACACTCGTTTGGCTAAGGTTTTGGGATACACAGTCAACGGATTTGAAGGTAAAATGAAGGTTGATGCTAAGGAAATGGATGTACTCCAAGAAATCTTAAGATTATACGGAGAATACAAAGCGTTGCACTCTAATGTTGTATTGCAATCTCTTGTATACAGAGATTGTGCACCGGAAGCAATTACTGGTGTATTCAAACCTAAATTGGACAATTCGTTCTCTTACATTCACCCCGTAATCGCAGCATTGTTTTTGCCTAAAATCCAAATGTTGGAAGAGCATTTCTTGTATTCTAATATCGGATACATTGTCAAATGCCGTACAGAAGGTGAGGCAATCAACACTAAACCAGATTACGAAGTATTATACGATATGATCACTGATCCAAATGACAGAGTATGTGATTATGACAGTGTAATGGTTGATCTCCGTAACAGATTCATCCTCCAAATCAAGCTTTGGGAATCTGTACTCTCTCTCCGCCAAGGTAAATATTACAACGACAAATTCACTGACTTCCTTGTATCCGTAAACAACTGCAGAATTAACATGTTTGATTCTCCAGATTTCGCATACGTCAAGGACGAAGGCGCCGTTTTAAGACAACTCATGACTGCATTCTCGATGAGACCAACTGTAGTTTCAACAACACCACTTGCAAACATGATTACCACCAACCCATATGCGTTCTCAAGCCCATATGAAACCCAAATCACAACCATTCCAATGATTGCTTTGCGTTTACCTCTCAACATCCAAAACAACTCGTCTGCTTTCTACCTCAAAGAAGCTTTGGAACAACGCCAATGGTTCATGGAAAACAACAACTTGGTACCTAAGAGACAAAACATCTTATTCAGTAAAGATATTATGGTATTTTATGTAAACAGAAGATTCCAATCTGTAAATGTAACCAAATTAACCGCCCCATACAATTTCAACACATTGCCGATGACAATTGCTGGTTTCGAACGTTTGAACGACCGTGTAATCAACTTCGATCAAATGATCAATATCCGTGACGATGCATATTTCTTAAGATCAGTTGTTATGATTGAGCGCTCAGCAATAAGCGACAAGAAACTCATCACTGGATGCACAGCTGGTGTAATCACTGAATCCAACTTCTCAGAAGGCAAATTCGATGAAACTTATTTGTTATACGATCCTCAAGGTGCAAGCATCAGATTCGGAAAATCAGACGATGCAATGAAAGATACCAACAGACCGATCACTGAAATCTCAGGCAAACCATCTCTCGCGAACAACTCTGGAACTTTCTACGAACGCGCTTCTCGCCATGGTACTATCTTCATCTACGCTAAAGGTAAAGGAAATGCCACCAACGAAATTATTATTTAAATGATTAATTAAATTATTAAATTATTAGTTGTATAAACAAACAACTAATAATATCAAAATTACCAATAAATTTATTCCCATACAGATGTTAAGCTTGGTAATGGTTCTCTGTTTCGACTACCAACATACACAGGTCTATCAATTGGTTGTAATGGGGCTTCATTGTCGAGCATATATTTATAATACATATAAATCGATGATAACATTTTAGGAACTATTCTGTCAATAACTAATTTATTTAATTTTTTAGCTTCGTGTACCGGTTTTTCGGTTGATTGAACAGCGTATTCTTCATATATAAATCTCATATCATCCATTAAATCTTCTTCAGCTTGATCGACATCCATTCTAAATCTTCCTTTAGATTTTTTAAAAATAGATTGTTTGATCCCTTTTTGGATTCGTTTCATATTTTCAGCCGAAAGAAATACTGATGCTATTTTTTGAGAACAATGTGTATCCAAATAAACTTTTTTGCCAATATCAAAATTATTATTAGAAATATTGTTGTTGCCAATATCACTACTAACAATTTCATCATCTCCTTTTCTCTTATTATTTTTCTTTTGACTGAAAAAAAGAAATTTTGTTTTTCGCATGTCTGCTAATGACATATTATTTGCAGCTAATGGTGTAATTCCTTGACCATTATCAAATCTTGTCATCTTATCCAATGGTAAAAATGGTGCTTGATCTGTCATATCTATATAAGTGATTAAGATTTTTATTTTGGATTAAACGAACCAATTTATTAACAAAAATAAATATTACAGATAGATATAATCGGTTTATTAATAACTATAGACAAATCGAAATATAGATTGTTTAGTTATTATATTGTTGAATTGTTCTAACTATAGACAAATTCACTTGAAAAATCATCTCAATTAATGGTATAAGAAGATGGGGAAAACATTTTATAAAAATCCGGACTTCTGGATATCAATTATTTTGTTGGTTATAATTATAGCTCTGATGAGATATTACTATTTAGCTTATATTGGGGATAAAACAATAAAAGAAGAGAAAATGTACTACTTCGATAATAACTCCACAACATTAATTTACAGTGAAAAAGTAAAAAAAGAAATCAATTATTGGTTGAGTTGCGGAAATCCATCCAATGCATTACATCAGTATGGGAGAAAATCAAATAATGCGAAAGAGACAGCTAGACATCAATTAGCTAAAATTTTACATGTTGTTCCAAAAGAAATATTTTTTACATCTGGTGCGACTGAATCCAATAACATAATAATACAAGGAATCGTTAAATATCATAAAGAACAATCTAAATCAAAAGAAGAAAAGTTTAGAATAATAACATCTTCATTTGAACACCCAAGTGTTATTAAAGTTTGTCAACATTATGAAAAAACAGATGAAAGAATAGAAGTATCTTATGTCTCTCCGGTGCAAGATAAAACAAGTAAATATTATAACAGAATAGATCCAAAAGACATAGAAATAATAATTAAAAAATCCAAAGAAAAAATTATTTTAATGACAATAATGCACGGCAATAACGAAACAGGTGCAATGCAAGATATTGAAGTGATCGGTAAAATAGCCAAAAAGAATGAAATATTTTTCCACACAGATGCAACACAGGCTATTGGTAAATTTAAATTAAAACCAAAAGAATGGGGGATTGATGCATTAAGTTTTTCAGGACACAAATTTCATGGTCCTAAGGGAATTGGAGGATTATATTTGAAACATGATTGTAATAAAATATTGTCATTATGTTTTGGTGGAGAACAAGAAAGGGAAATAAGACCTGGTACTGAAAATATAGCATGTATAACTGGTATGGCTATGGCTTTAACAACTGCACACCAAGACAGAGAAAAAAAGAATATTGAGTTACGGAAAAAAACGGCATGGATTGAGAAAAAACTAAAAGAAAAATTAAATATTAGAATTTTGGGACCAGATAAAGATCATAAATTACCACATACAATGTTGACTCTTTTCAAAGACATGGGGTCATGTAATAAAATGTTTGTTAAAGCATTGGATAAAAGAAAAATATGTGTAAGTGTTGGATCAGCGTGTCAAACAAAATCTGCTGGCAGTTCTCATGTTCTTGATACATTAGACATTGATGTAAAAGATAAAATCAAAATTATCAGAATATCATTATCTGATTATACAACAATGGAAGAATGTGAATATTTAGTTGATAATTTAATAGAATTGGTAAAGGAAAAAAAATGAAATATTAATCGTTAATTTATTATGTATTATCTAATAAAACATAATATGGATATTAAAACAGATTTTGAAAATATTAAAACAGATTTTGAAAATAGCTTTTGATATTGGTGGAGTTATTATTGACATAGATAATGAAATAATTTTTGACGAAGCCATAATGAGTATTAATTTATTTGTCAAAAAATTTGGCAAAGAAAACATATATATAATTTCAAAGGCTAAACAAAAATATATTCAAAAAAATATGGATCATTTTAGTAAAGTTAATTTCTTTAAAAAAACTAATATGAAAATTGATAATGTAATATTTGTTCCAGAATATATCGATAAACAATATTGGTGTAAAAAATTAAATATAAATTACATGATTGATGATTACATAAAAATAATTAGATGTATACTAGATATTACACCGACCGGAATTTAAAATGAAACAAGATAATTAAAAATTCCAATGATGTAAATGCACCCTAAAAACTAATATAGTTTATTATTGGGCGTGCGTCTTCTAACTTGCTTTAGAAGCATATAAAACCATATTCAAGAGAACTTAGGTGTTTATAAAGCCATTTGACGCTCCTTTTCAAGAGGGTTGGTCGCTTTTATTTTGTTTGTTTTAACTCCTTTATATAAGATTTACCATATTGGTTTAATTTTGAAAACTTAGGAAACCCCAGAGAAAGCAATGGAAACAAACAACCTTATGCTACAAATATATAACTTGTTTTATCTTTTAGTTATTGTTGTTTCATTTTAAATTCCGGTTGGTGTAATATACAATAATTTATATTAGTAGAATTACTAATATCAATTTTACTGTGACCCAAATGTATTTTCACTTGTATATATCATGTATAAAAATCCGTCTTTGTCTTTATTACATTCGTAAATACTACCACATAAAGCTGATGTTTGGGGTAATGTATTTCCGCAAAATAGAAATAATGCTTTTTCTGGTGCCAATTGTATTCTTTTTCTTATAACATACAAAAATTGACCCACTGTCAAATCCGTGGGAACCAAAAATTTAGATTTGTCAATTGCTGGCATATTTTTTTGAGTTGTGTACACAATAACAGGAATTCTATATGGATATTTTTTCATTATCCGTTTAGATTCATTTGTTCTTTCACTTAGATTATACCTTTTTCTAAAATCACACATAAATGATATATTCTTCTATATTACACCGACCGATATTTAAAATGAGATAAATATCTCAAAAAAAAATATCGGTCGGTGTAATATAGAAGAATAAAAATTTCAATAATTTTCCGATACGGTAACATTTTCCATATATTTTGTTATTATTTCATTTTTTATAATATTCTCTTTTTCATAATCTAAAAACTGTTCAATATATTGAGTCGCATTTTTTGATATTTCAATACATTTTTTTTCGTTTTCGAGACCCCACTTAAATTGTTGTTCCAAATCGGAATAATCATCCAATAATGGTATATAATGCACATATGGCTCCAATTTATCCTCCATTGCCCAACTACATATTGTTGGTTTAGCCATCATTACAACTGAATTACTATATAATTGCCATTTTAGACCACTGGCGACATCATTGCCTTCTACTGATATTATGAATTTATATTTTAGTTGACTCTTATAGTTTAATTGATTTTTGACATATTGCGAATATTCTTTTTTGTTTTGAACTATTTTGCTAAAACCAATATTTATATCCGGGTTTTTATCAAAATATCTTTCGACTAGGGCAAATCGCGAACCCTTTCTATCTATTGTACCTGTTGTTGCACCTCGCCACACTACCGCATTGAGTTTATTGATATATTTAATATCAATATTTCCTTTTTTTAAAGTATTTATAGGCACCCAATGTGCATATTCTGACATTTTAAACAATACTATAGTATCATCTCCAATTACTTTAGATTTAGATATTATGCCATTTATATTATAAGAACTATTTACATCTCCCCAAATATGTAAAAATTTTTGACATTTAATTTTATTACTTTTATTTTTTAAAATATCCATTAACGGACCAATATACTGAAACATCATACGATTATTTCTTTTATTTTTTTTTAATTTATCATATGACAATGCAAGTATTTGGTTACATTTCATATTTATTGCATTTTTTTCATAATCAGGATTATTTTTAACTGTTACTTTGTTGATACAATTTCCCATATAATATTTAATTCTGTTATTAATATCCATTTTAATGAAATATAGTTACACTCGTTTATATTATTTATAATAAATAATACTGACAGATATCATATAGTCATTGATTAAATGATTATATAATATTAATAAAATGGTATATCGACTTCGTCGCAACTTTAAAATTAAAGCTTTTTGGGGAGACGATTATAATCCATTAAAATATATTAAATTTCCTAGAAACTTCATATGTACAATATGTAATAACACATTGAAAAACGCAATTATAATAGAAAAATGTAAACATGTTGTTTGTAATGAATGTATTCGCAATAAAATGTGTCCGATTTGTAATGATAAAATATCAAAAATAATCTCTATAAAAAATATTAATAAATCGTTAAATTACGCAATTGAAAACAGTAAATAATATTAGGTAAACTATTTACATATTTCCAAATCTTGTTCGTGATCCAAATCAGCTGAAATATCTGGCATACCCTCAATGCCAACTATTTTAAGATTTCTATTAAGAACATCATTTCTTTCATGGCTTTCATTTCTAGCATAATTACTAAATTTTAATAACACTGTCACTAATACACCCAAGCAACCTGCAATAAATGTTAAAAACATATTATCATAGTAAATTGTTGCAAATGAAAACATTGTTCCAATTCCAGATAAAAGAACTGAACCAGATTCAAACCAACTACTCAAAGAATACCATTTAGATTTCCATTTTACATCATTTTTGACATCTTTTATAAATGCCGGCCTTAGAATATCTTTAATAACTGCACTTTGTAATTCGAAGTCGCCTAGTTCTCTAACTGATCGAGCATCAGTACCAATATTTCTGTAAAGTGGTAATGTGTTCACACCTACATTCGATACATCTATAACAATTTCTTTTAATTCATCTAATGGTTCCATGTCCATATCATCCTCTAAATTGTCATCCATATGTTTTTTAATATTTTGGATATTTTTAATCTCTTTTTTTTTCTTATTTTTTAAATTTTTTCCTTTGTCTTTATCGTGTTCCGACATTTAAATTATATTTGAAATATATAATATTTATACAAAATAAATAAATTAATTTACATAATATTCAGATTTTGAAATTATCCTCTCACGACAAACTGGACATTTATTTGATACTTTTTCTGAACAGATACTAGTATCTGTAAATGTTAGTATATTCCGGAATACACGAACCAGAATCAATGAGTCTAAGTGCTATTTCGTGAAATTTATATTGGCATGCAAGAATTAAAGCTGTTTCGCCAGAATTATTAATATGACTAAGATCACTATTGCCTGTATCTATTATTTTATGTAATAATTCGTTTGACATATTATTTTTAATTGCAATCATCAGGGTAGTATTTCCATCTTGATTTACAACAAGATCCTTATAATGATAAACATTCAATAACATACCGGCAATATACTCTTTTTTTTTTCACATGCATACATTAATAAAGTATTATTTGCCGATGTTATATATTTTAACTGATCTTCGGTAGCAGTCAAAATATATTTATCTAATTTTTCCTTTTTACGGGTTATGTTTTTAATTTTTTTTAATTTATTAACTTTTTTTATGTGGGCACATACGTATGAAAATAGAGCTTTATCTTTTTCGAAAACCATAATACGTTATATATGTATATAATACATTATCGTTTGTTAAATAAACCTGATTTTTATCAAAAATAAATCAATTTTTCAGCAATTGTATTTCTTATTAAATCCCTCTTTTCTAGTTAATATTCTATTTATAATTTCAGAAGTAGAAACTCCCTTAGTGTAAGGCACAAATCGCAATATGCCCATTTTTTGTGGTATCTCGTAACACATTTTTATAACATCACAAGTTCTCGGAACTGTTACGACAACATCCACTTTTAATTCATCAAGAAATTCTTTTGTAATATACCACGGTGAATTAGGAATAACCTTATCAACATATTTACATGCTTCAATAACTTTAACTCGTTCGTCTAAATCTATAATTGGTTTTCTTTTATATTTAGAAACAACTTCATCACCATTAACACCAATATATAAAATATCTCCAAATTCCTTAGCTTTCCTCAAAAATTCAACATGTCCGTAATGAAATAAATCACCAACCATATCGGCATAAACTATAGTCATATATATTAATAAACATAAAAAAATATATATATGGTTGATAAAAATAAATACATAGATGAAATTAGAAAAAAAGCTTTGAAAAAATATACTAACAAACGTCTAGATAATCTAAAAGAAGCAATATGTATGAAATGTTATAGACAAAATCAGATAGACGATTCTATACCAATTAATAGTTCAGTTAGTACAAATAAATGTCCGAAAGTAACTATAATAAAATAAAATTTAATTTTTTCTTTTTCTCCATGCTAATATTTTTGTTATATATTTGCTAATATTCAAAAAAAATGTAAGTATTTTTAATTTTAAATTAGGAAATTGATCTAAAATAAAAAGAAGTACAAGATATATTACATAGAAAATAATAGATGTTGTTATAAATGTTATTGTACTATAAATTGGATTAAATGTAAAACTTTCCTTTGGAAGTATTAAATATTCAATCCCATATCCCGAACTAACAATAAAACATGCTAATAGAAATGCCTTTAGAAATTCAATCGAATAGAAACATGTGTACAATTTATGACATATATATTTAAACACTTTTCTTTTTTTACTGATTTTTAAATCATACACTGTCGTGGGCAATATTGGTGCCATGTGATTAGTAATATATGTTTTTATCGTTTTATTAATAAATAAATATCAATTTTTAGCAAAAATAAAATAACTATCATATTTTTATATTACCTCATGTGTTTGACCGGAGACGTGTTTTATCAGATTTTTTTTCTATTTTTTGGGCACTTATATTAAATAGAAAATCAAATACATCAAAATATTTAGTTCTTGTAACATTTAGATCATATCTCAAAGATGTAAGATATATAACTTCCAATTTATTGATTATATAAATCGTAATACCGTACCTATTGCCACCATTAATAATTTTCCAGAGATGCACAAATTCAGAATTATTTAATAAATCGTCATCAACTATTTTTTGTGAAATAATAATACTTAATAATATAATCAGTTTCCAATTATCGTTAGTAAGTTTAACATATGGCAAATTTATAAATTGTTTCATGTAAACACATGAAACAATTTATAAATTTGAGTTCGATCTGGTACAAAATATTCGTTTTTTCCCGATGGAGTTCTAAACAGATATATCCATTTACCCCATTGAGAAAGTGACACTCGTTTAAGTTTGGATGAAATAATCCATTTTTGTATAAGGGAAGCATATCCATAAACTACATGTTGTCTAACCGGTTTATTATCAAAATCGAATTCATCAGAAATTATATCAATTGATTTTTTCGTTTTTGGTTGTGGTGTTTTGGAAACAACTATATTTGTTGGAGTTTTGGGACCAACATGTTTTATATTTGGTGGTTTAACTGAATCAGAAATGGTCAAAGGTCCTTCACATGCTACAACTACATTCTTTTTTGAATGACTTTTTTTCATTTTAGAACATAAACTTATAATCCAAAAAAACATATTTCCGATTTATTGTTCTTATTCTTGTAATATATTATATAACAAGATTAAGATTAATATTTATACAAAAGAAAGTATAATTATAAAAAAATATCAATTTTTAATTGTAACTACACTAATGTAGCAACTTTATCATATTCATTACTCATGTCTATAACTACATCGTATTTTTGAGTTTCTTTTTCTTGAATTTCTCTTTTAGAAGTTACATCATCTTTTTTAGATGATTTAAGATATTCGTTTATTTTGCCATTGATGTTAGATCCAATACTAGATATCGATTCAACTAATCCCATGTTGATAGTAACTGGAGCGTTAATATACATATATCAATACAAAACACAATATTATAATCAAATATCAAATTTTTAAATATTTAGGTTACAGGTAATAAACCTTAATATTTGTTAGTTAAGAAATGTTTTTGAATAAATTAATATCCTTTGGCAACCATTTTACTGAAATGGAGTGCAGCTGCACCACCCAATACTTGGGCAATTACGTAAGGGATAAGGTCGTTACGTGTTAATTTGTCGTCAAGGTAGAACATTGTACTTACAGCAGGGTTGAAATGTCCTCCGGAAATATCACCGCCCCACCATACGGCGGTAGCTAAAGCAAGACCAATTGCTAGTGCTGCCATTTTCGTTTGTCCAGCTATGTTGAGGATTACAGATAAGAATATGAAAGTTCCAATGAACTCGGCTAAGTATTTTAACATTTTCATGTATATGTATATATATAACAAATTGAGAAAAAATATTTATATAATTAAAAATACTATTATACTCTTTTATACATAAACGAAATTCTTTATAGTTTTTATATTGAATTTATATATATTATTATGTACTATTGGGTATGAAACGAAAAATTATTTTTATTTTTATTTTTCGCCAATATGTAACAATAAATCCAAAACTTCAGGATTTGCTAAAGTCGATGTATCTCCAAAATCTTGTTTCAAAAGAGCTTTTCTCAATAATCTTCTCATTATTTTACCACTTTTTGTTTTTGGTAATCCATTTATAAATATAATATTGTTTAAACGAGGTTGTGCAAATTTTCCAATACAGTCCATTACACGAGATACTACGTTTTCTCTTGTACTTTTTCCTACACAAAAGCATACTAAAACTTCTCCTTTTATTTTATCAGGAAATCCAATTACAGCCGATTCGACAATATTATCAAATCCAACTAAAACGTTTTCTACTTCCATTGTACTGATTCTGTGACCAGCTACATTAATTTCATCATCACATCTTCCTAATACTTTCCAATCTCCGTCATTATCTCGAATTCCCAAATCCCCTGTAATATAATAACCATCTGGAAAAAATTTGTTTCCATAATAAACTTCTAAATACCTTTTATGATTATCTAAAATTGTTCTAGCCATACCTGGCCACGGCTTCTTTATTATAATTCTACCAACTGTATTAAGTTTATTGATAACTTTATCATTTTTATCTAATAATTCTGGATAAATATAAGGCATTGGTTGTAAACAATAGCAAGGTTTTTCTGTATGTTTATTTATTAAAGGTGAAAATATAACTCCTCCTGTTTCAGTTTGCCAATAAGTATCAACAATAAATGCTTTCCCAGAACCAACAACATTTTTATACCATTTCCATGCCTCTTCATTTATTGGTTCCCCGACAGAACCTAATATTCTTAAAGATGATAAATCATATTTAATTGTTTTTTCTTTTTCCATTAACATCCTAATAGCTGTAGGTGCAGTGTAAAATTGAGTGATTTTATATTCCTCTATCATTTTCCAATATCTAGAAGATGTTGGGAAAAATGGAGTTCCGGAAAAGAAAACAGATGTTGCACCAGAACTTAATGGGCCATAGACTATATAAGTATGTCCTGTTATCCACCCAATATCCGCAACACACGAATAAATATCCCCGTCTTTATAATCAAAAACTGTTTCAAATGTATGTGTTGCATACGTTAAATATCCACCAGTAGTGTGTACCAATCCTTTTGGTGTTCCTGTTGATCCAGATGTATATAAATAAAATAGTGGATCTTCAGAATCCATTTGTTCACACGTGCAATAATCATTAAGATCTTTTTCTATTATTACAATCTCTTCATCTTTTAACATTATTATATCTAATCCACTTACTGCTTTTTCACATACACTTAATAATTGTATCTCTTTTCCTCCTCTAAAAAAAGATTGTTGTGTAATTACTGCTTTCGATTTGGATAACAAAATTCTTTTTCTTAATGATTCTGCACTAAAACCCGCAAATACAATATTATGTATAACTCCTAATCTTGCACATGCCAACATTGTTACAATAGCATTAGGGCAACATGACAAATATATTGTCAATACATCTCCTTTTTTAAATCCTATTTTTATTAAATAATTAGCCCTATTAACGACTTTATTTAATAAATCACCATATGATATTTGTTGTTTTAAAGTACGATCGTCATTTTCGTAAATGAATGCCAATTTTGATGGATATGACTTTGCATGTCTATCAACGCAATTGTAGCAAACATTTAAAATCCCATCTTCGAACCAAGTGGCTTTTTTATCTTCATTATTGATTACACATCCGATAGTTGGTTCTTTAAACCAAGATAACGACTTTTTTGCTTTCGATAACCAAACATCCTGCTTTGCGTTTGAACTATCGTTGATGTTAGTATTAATTTTAATCATACTTAAAATTAATATTTATAATAATTATTCATGTAGTGTAAATATGCCACCTACAACCATATCTTCTTTATCTCCTTTTTTGATAAAATGTAAATTAATGTTGGGTATATCGTATTTTTTCAATATCGCACTCACTCTAGATTTTACATCAGTGACATTTGCTCGTGATTTCCCTTTTATTAAATATACTTTATATTCTGATGGAAATATACCATAATTTAAAAATATGGAAGACATTGATGTGCTTAATCGTTCGGATGAATTAACTGTAATTGCTGATTTTGCAATAACAGTATCTCCAAATGTGATATTATAAATAATATCTACTGAACAAAATGCCCCAGATAATCCTTTAAGATAAACACTTTTTTGCTTAAGTGTAATAACTAATTTTTGTCCAACATCAAAATCACAATCTGATAGCATTTTATCTGATGAAACTATATTGTTATCAACGTCCAAAATATCATACATGTCCAAATCAAGTTTTCTAATTTCAGACAATGCATTGAGAAAAACATTTAATTGTATTCTTTCATCTGATGTACTATGTACTGATGTATATAACGTTTTATTCAAACTCGATAATATTCGTATTTCGTATTCGACATATGGGGACGCCATTGTATATATATATATATA
>Ga0233437_1005757_pt1 | contig 13161 bp, 13 predicted proteins | sample SI_122_August201_FD_182714 | JGI IMG/M metagenome (GOLD analysis project Ga0233437, IMG submission 182714) | Seawater microbial communities from Saanich Inlet, British Columbia, Canada - SI_122_August2016_200_MG | ecosystem: Environmental > Aquatic > Marine > Inlet | place: Canada: British... | reverse complement strand
CAAGCAGCGCATGAAGCTGAATCTAATGTATAAACTTCTATTAATGGTCTTTCAAGCTTCTTATAATCAGGAATTGGAGCATCAATATCCTCAACTACTGATTCATAGTTTTTAACAATCTCTCTAGTTGTTTCTGGGTTCGCTATTGCTTGTTGAACACCAATAGCGTTTTCAATAGGCACATCATATGGCATATCACATCCAGGAGATATAATAAGATTTTTATGAGTTAATGTGTCCATCATTCCTAATGTGAATATCATATTTTCCTGCTGTGTTCCATTTAGCATCAAAGTTGCTAAAGGAATGTTTCCTGATAAAATAATATTATGTTTATCTGTAATCTCCTTCGCTTTTATCATGTTGACATTTTCATCAACTGCAATCATATCTGGCTTAGTTTCACACATCTTTTCGATGTTGTTAGTAGCATTGCCACAAACAAAGAAAGAACTTCGTTTTCCTTTTTTATTTACTTGCTCGAAAAATGCTGAGAATGGTTTAGTTAAAAATTCTTCAAAATGAGCTGGCGAAATCTGAGAAACTAATGGGTCAACTACAGCTACTATATCCATTCCAGCTTCAATATACATTTCAGATACCGCTATAGCAACATCCTTTGTGTAATCAACAAGGTCTTTAACATAATCAGGATTAAGCATCATATCCATAAAAATGTTTTGACCTCTTAAATGAGAAGCCAAAGTAAATGGACCGCATACAAGCCCAAGAAGTGTAGTGTCTTCTCCAATTTCTTTTTTTACTCTTTTCATAGTTTCTAAAAACACAGGTATACGACCGTCTGTTTCTTTCGGAATTATTCTTTCAAATGGAACCGCTTCTGTTCCGTCTAACGGATGTGTTCTTACACTCGGAGGAGAATTATCTGTCCAATAAAGCTCGCACCCTAAAATTTCTGCTTCTACTTGTAAATCAAAATGTATAGGCATTCCGTCTGGATTATATACTTTTTTCACTTCCATAAGCGCATCAAATAAAACGTTCGAGTCTGTCAAAACGTCTTTTGGCTTAGCCCCAATAAGCTTCCCAGCATGAATCCCAGCAAAGGGAATCCAAGGAATTCTATCCGTTTCCTTTTTATCAAACAAATTATTAAGTCTTTCTTTTCCAGTCATTCTTTTCTTTCCTCCAAATGATGTTTTATTTTTTTACTCAAAACTTTTCTATTGTATCCTCTTTAGTATATCTATTAGTTTTTTATTTTAAAATGCTTTAATCAGCAATAAAATGAACATATATGTTCTATCTTGTCTTTTTTATTGATTTTAATTCTTATTATGTTAATATTATATTCGTTGAATTATAATGCTTTATAGGCACTTTTAATATTGTGATATAAAAAGCATATTAGGGGGAAATTACTTGGAATTCATACAACAGTTTATTGGTCAAGCTAACAAAGAAGGATATACAAACATCGCTTCTGTAGATATTAGTAAGATTGAATTTGAAGAGAGTCTAAGGGCATTATGTGATCAGAATGCCTGCGGACATTTTAATAAATCTTGGACATGTCCACCTGCATGTGGAAAAATCGAAGAGCTGAGAAACAAAGTTTTATCATTTAAAGATGGTATTCTGGTTCAAAAAGTTTATACATTAGAAGATTCTTTCGACTTTGAAGGCATGATGGAAGGACAAAGTAATTTTGATAAGCTATTTTCTAATATGATGGACTTTAACTTCAATAACAATAATAAAGATCATTATTCACTTAAAGCGGGCTCATGTCATCTATGTGAGACATGTACATATCCAGATAAACCTTGCATCTATCCTGATAAAGCAAGACCATCAATCGAGGCTTGCGGGATAAACGTTACTTCTCTTTGTGGTTCATGTGGAATTCCATATATGAACGGTAAAAATACCGTTTCGTATGTTGCTCTGTTTCTTTTCTAAATAGTAAAAAATATAACCGTTAGCAATATTTTATAGCGTTTTACATAAAAATAGTGCAGATAATATAGTCTGCACTATTATTTATTAATCCTAAATAAAATTTATCCTTGTTTTTTTATCGCTTTTAAACGCTTCATAACATCGTTTGTGCCTCTTCCGAAATAATCATGCAATATATCATATTCTGCATAAAGCTTATCATATGTTTTAGATGCCTCTTTATTAGGTTTGTATTCTATATCTTTAAGCTTACCCATAGCTTTTGCTCCGGCATAAACATCATCATAAGCATCACCTGCAACAGCACCAAAAATTGCCGCTCCTAATGCAGGTCCTTGTGCGCTTCCTGAAATCTTTATTGGTTTCTTAATGATATCAGCATAAATCTGCATAACTGCAGGACTTTTCTCAGCTATTCCACCTGCCGCATAAAATTCATGCACAGGAATTCCATTAGTTTCAAAGTTTTCGATGATCTTTCTTGTGCCATAAGCTGTTGCTTCTACTAATGCCCTATACATCTCTTCAGGTTTTGTTGTAAGAGTCATCCCAATCATCATTCCCGTAAGATCTACATCTACTAAAACAGATCTGTTACCGTTCCACCAGTCAAGAGCAATCAATCCCGATTCACCTGGTGCATATTCCATCATCTTTTCTTGTAAGTAGACATGTATGTCTTTGCCTTCTTCTTTTGCTTTTTTAATGTAAGACTCACAAACACAGTTTTCAGTAAACCATGCAAAATGATCTCCAACGCAAGATTGACCTGCTTCATATCCAAAGAACCCAGGCATAATCCCATCTTCAACATATCCACAAATCCCCGGCACCATAGCTTCCTTTTCACCAAGGAGCATATGACAAGATGAAGTACCCATAATTGCAAGCATCTTGCCTGGACCATCAATTTTAACTGCCGGCATACAAACGTGTGCATCTACGTTTGCTACTGCGACAGACGTTCCTTCTTTAAGTCCTGTTATTTTTGCCATTTCAGCAGTAATTTCACCTGCTTTATCTCCAAGAGAAGTTACATCACAATCAAGCTTAGTTGAAACGATATCTTCCATCCTTGGATCTAATGCTTTAAAGAATTCCGATTTTGGATATCCTTCTTGTTTATGCCAAATTGCTTTATACCCTGCCGTACATGAGTTTCTAGTATGTTTTCCTGTTAACTGCCATATTAACCAATCAGCCGCCTCTATGAAATAGTCCATTTCTTCATATATCTCAGGGCTTTCGTCTAACAGCTGCCACACTTTTGGAAAAAGCCATTCGGACGATATTTTCCCGCCATATCTTGCAAGCCATTCCTCTCCCATTTTTTCGGCTGTTTCATTAAGCTTGTTCGCCTTGTCCTGTGCTGCATGATGTTTCCAAAGCTTAATGTATGCATGAGGTTCAGACTTATATTTATCCATAAAACATAAAGGTGTGCCATCTTTTTTAATCGGCATTACTGTACAGGCAGTGAAATCTACTCCAACACCGATAATATCATCTGCATTAACCCCGCTGTCTTTAATTACTTTTGGAATAACTGTTTTAATAACATCTAAATAATCTTGTGGATTCTGTAAAGCCCAGTCAAAATTTAACTTTGTCCCATCAGGCAATTTTTCATCCATAACTGCGTTAGTATAATCTAAAGAACTTGTCGCTATCTCTTCTCCTGTTTCAACGTTAACTAAAAGTGCTCTTCCTGAAAGTGTTCCATAATCTAATCCAATAGAATATTTTGCCATGTAAAAATACCTCCAAAAATTTATATTATAAAAAAAATTTTAACAGCTTAGTTTAATAAAATGTTGTCCGTACAAGAATTGTACAATTTGTTTGGTTCTGTGTCAATTGCAATTAAACAATTTGGTTTATTAAGCTATTAAAACCGTCTTAACTATCCATCATGTGCAAGGAACTTTTTATAAGTTCTATCTACTCCAACAGCTCCTAACGGTGCTGTTATCATTATTGCTAAGACTGCAACAGAAAGTATTGTGTTACCGGATGCAACTCCCATTGAAAGAGGAATAGCTCCAATCGCCGCTTGAACTGTGGCTTTTGGCAGATATGCGATTGCACAAAAAAGCTTTTCCTTTCTGTTAAGATTCGTTTTTATCATACTCAAATAAACGCCGAATATCCTTAGACAAAGAGCTGCAAGAATTATTAATACCGACATCATGCCAATATCTGCTAATGACCGTAAATCTACTGCTGCGCCAACAAGAACAAACAACAAAACTTCTGCCCCAACCCATATTTTAGAGAATTTACCAGTTAATCTTTTTGCGAGCGGTTCTCTTGTTTTTAATATTGTCCCGCCTAAAGCCATAACAGCAAGCAACCCAGACATAGAAACATAATTTTCTATCCATCCTTCTAAAGTGACTAAGATAAATGATACACTTAGTATTATTAAAACTTTAACAGTATCTCTAATATGAAATTTTTTAAATAACTGAATAAGAATCAACCCACAAATTATTCCTATAACTAATCCTAATATTATTGAAATAGGCACAGTTATTAAACTCGTCATCTCAAACCCTTCGCCTTTATACATCCCTAAAAAAGCCGTGAACAGAACGATGACATATACATCATCTACACTTGCTCCTGCCATAATAAGATGAGGTATCCGCTTTTCTCTGCCATATCCGCTCTCCATCAGCTTAATCATTCTTGGCACAACAACAGCAGGCGAAACCGCCGCAACAACAGAACCCATGATTGCAGCTTCAATATATGAAATTTTAAAAAATAAAGGTGCTAACAAAGTTATCGCAACTATCTCTAAAGTTGCTGGTATAAAGCACATTAAGATTGCAGGGCGTCCTACTTTTTGCAGGTCTTTTAAATCTAATGTTAATCCAGCTCTAAGCAGGATAACAATCAATGCAATTTCTCTCAAATCTCTTGAAATGTTTAGAATATCCGGAGCAATTAAATCTAAGACATAGGGACCGAGCACAATTCCTGTAATAATCATCGCAAGAAGCCCAGGTATGTGTAGCCGGTTAAAAATGTTTGAAAGTGTAAATCCAATTAATAGAATGAGTGATAAACTAAATAACATTCTTTGATCTCCTTAATCTTATAAAAAGTCGATTTCCTTTTAAAAGTTATATCACATAGCCCTATCGTTTTCAAGCTTAGTAGATTATAATTTGATAAATAATTCAATTTTAATATGAGAGAAATGATTTTTTAAATCCATGACAACTGTTTCGTTATATACCCCTTTTTATATCCATTTATAATTTCACTCATACTAAAAGTTATGCCGCTTTTTATGCATTCGCTTTTAAAAAGCGATTTTAATTCATAAGCTTTTGGTGAATTGCATCCATAGCTATCACCATAAAGACTTATATACTTATTAGACAACCCAGGAAAAAGCTTATCCAACTTTTCATAATAATACTCTCTTTGATTTAACCTTAAAGTCATCCCAAAGCTTGGATATATAAACCTGGCATCATTTTTTTTAGCAAGCGCAATTATATTAACAATGTTCTCTTTCGTGTCCTCTATAAATGGAAGTATCGGCATAAGAAGAATTCCAGCATAAATTCCAGCATCAGAAAACTCTTTAATTGCTCTGAATCGTTCGCTCGAAGGGCAAACATTAGGCTCAATTTTTCTGCTTAATATGTCATCAAAAGTAGTAATCGTCATCATCACATTTACTGGTGAATGCATAGATATCTTTTTAATAATATCAATATCTCTTAAAACAAGATTGCTCTTAGTTAATGGAGAAACACCAAAACGATATTTATCAATCAATTTTAGTGCACCCCTTGTTAATTCATGTTTTTTTTCTTGTGGGTTATATGGGTCGCTCATGCCTCCCGTCCCTATAACACCTTTTTGTCTTTTAGATCTTAGATTTTTTTCTATTGTTGTAATCGCATCTTCTTTAGCCCTCACTCGGCTAAAATCATCAATCTGATAACATTCGCTTCGACTGTCACAGTAAATGCACCCATGGCTGCAGCCTTTATAGATGTTCATATTATACTCACATCCAAACCATCCACTGCTTTTAGAATATCCAGACACGATGTTTTTTGCCGGTATAAACTCCATCGTTTAAAACCTCTTACAATAATATTTATATAAATATTATATCATAAGCATAAGTTTAATCAGCCATTTTCACCATTATTAATCTTTTGTTCGCAATATATTTTTATAGCATCGCTTAAAAACTGTGTTGTTCCTTGTCCATGCTTATCTATATTATTTTTAAATCGCTTGTCATAGATATACATATCAGCAAGCCCATTAAGGATTTCATCACTGCAATCATAATAATATTTTGTTATATGATTTTTCCATGCTATCACTAACTCCTTCGCCTTTTCAGAACCCGGATCTTCGTTTACTAATTTTGCAAATCCGAAAAATATCTTTTTGCTTTGCGTGTTTATTTTTTCCCAGTCTTCATTTGTATATCTAGACGTTCTTATTTGGCTTTGGCTGTATGCCTTTGTATTGCCCCATTTTTCTTTAGTCTCTTTTCCATATTTACTCTAAGTTTTTTCTATTTCGCTCATATCAAACTCGCTAAAGCTCATTTTACCCTCTCCTTTAATTCTATTTTCCAGCATTTCTATTATTCGATTTAATCGCTATCTCATTTATAGTTTTCATTGGCTTGGTTTCCTTTCTTATAAAGAAAGTACAAACTATTACGTGATGTTATAGTCAAGACATATTTATATTTTTAGCTTTATTAAAATTACCGATAGAGAATATATACAATACATAATAAGGACGATATTAACCAATATATCTTGGATGCTCATATCTATCCCGAACCTGCTTTGCAAAATATTAAAGACAAATACCGTTATCGTTCCCAGCATAAAGGCTATAAACCCTGCTTTATAATGAATCATGCTTATTCTTTCATCATTTCGATATTTCATAGAGCTAAATACTACAGTCACAAACAGGCATGTGATTAACACAAAAGATATTGCTTGAAATATGTCACTCTTGATAATGATTCTTAATACTATTAGGGCTACTGATATTATTGCTATAGCAATATCAAGCCCTACTTTAATCTTCCTATTTTCCATTTTCAGCCTCCTCATATATAAATACGTTTTCAATATTTTTATTAAATATTTTAGCAATTTTAAATGCTAAGATAATTGACGGATTATATCTCCCTAGTTCTAAAGATATTATCGTTTGTCTCGATACATCCAATATCCTTGCCAATTCCTGCTGTGTCATATCCATTTTTTGTCTTATCTCTCTTATTTTATTCAACATATTTTAATCCTTATCTTTATTCATATGTAAAGTTTACTTTACTTTATTATATGCTTCAATTTTTATAATGTCAAGTATGCTTTACCTTATAATTTAAAAACAATGACCAAATAAAATTTAGTCATTGATTTATATAAATAAAAATATAAGAAGAAGTGTAACAGATCCTAACTCTTTAATACCGTTAATATATCCTTCGCATGACCTTCCGGTTTAACTTTCGGCCATACTTTTAAGACCATACCTTTTTCATCAATTATATATGTCATCCTTTTTATTCCCATATAAATTTTTCCGTAATTTTTCTTTTCTCCCCAAGAACCATAATCATCGGCAATTTTATGATCAATATCAGCAAGCAAATGAAATGGCAAATCGAATTTATCTATAAATTTTACATGTGAGTTTTCATCATCGGGGCTAACCCCTAAAACAACCGCACCCAAGCTTAATATTTCATCATAAACATCTCTTAATCCGCAAGCCTCTATTGTACATCCTGGAGTATCATCTTTAGGGTAAAAATACAATACAATCTTTTTGCCCATAAAATCATTAAGACTAATATCTTTTCCTTCTTGGTTCTTTGCTTTAAAGTCTATTGCTTTATCTCCTATACTAAGCATTATATTTTATCTCCTTTTAAGTTTAAGCTTTATCATACTTAAATATTAACTCTTTAAGCAAAAAAAATATGTGACTTTAGCACATATAAAAAGTAAATATTCTATAATTTAGCGAAATTATTATTAAACAGCTAACATCATTCAAAGGTTAATACTATTCACTTTCAATCATTATATCTATAATTGCATTATCAGTTTCTTGCATTCCGATTTTAACAATATCAGATACTGCGGTTACTGTCTTATCCACATTGCTCGATATTATTCCATCACCATTTTCAACAACACATCCATCCATAGCAAGCTCAGATGCAAGCACTCCGCTTTGAACTCCCGAAGCAATCTTATAAGCACATGATGGCTTTGCTCCATCACATATTACGCCTGAAAGATTTGATAAAGAATTTATTATTGTATCAGAAACTTTTTGTCTGTTTCCGCCTTTTAAATATGTTATCCCAGCTCCTGCAGCTGTACCTGCACTAACTGCCCCACAAAAAGCTGACAGTGTGCCTATTTTTGACTTAATATATATCGATATTAAATTCGAAAGCAACATCGCTCTATATATCGACTCTTGGCTGCTGCCTGTTTCTCTTCCAAAAATATAAATCGGGAGTGAAACAGCGAGTCCTTGATTCCCTGAACCAGAGTTAATAACTACTGCACTATCACATCCGCTCATCCTTGCGTCTGATCCCGCCGCCGCATATGCTGCTGCCATGTTTTCTGGGCTTTTGTCTCTTTTAAGCAGCGTTTTCCCAATCCCTAATCCATACGGTTCGTTAAGACCAATCTGAGCAATCCTACAGTTATATTCTATTTGCATCTGTAATAAATCTTCAAAATCTGCTAAATCTGTTTTTTCGATAAAATCATATATAACGTCGAAGCTCAATTGATCATATCCCGTAAAATCGTTTTTACTATTCTTAGCTTTATCAGAGCTAAAAACAATTTTATCATTTTTACTTATATGCGTTACATTAGTGTGTTTGTTTTCGATAATCGCTTTTGCATAGTTTTCACCTAAAAATCCAACAACTTCAATATAAAGGTTGTGTTCACCTTGCTTTTTAGAAATCTTTACAGATGACTCGTTAACAATTCCTTTAACTCTACTAATTTGATCAGTACTAAGCTCATTTAAAATTTCAAGTCTGGCTTCCGGCTTTGCGCTTAAAGCCCCGGCGATAACCGCCGGCTTTATGCCCTTTTGTCCACCAGTATTTGGGACAATAACACCTTTTACGTTTTTTATTATGTCTCCGCTTACATTAACATCAAAGCTATCAGGCATACCACCTAGCTGTTTGCTAACAATAGAAGAAGCATATGCAATAGCAATTGGCTCAGTGCACCCTAAAGCTGTAATTAATTCTTTTCTAATAATATTTGTGATCAAATTCTGTTTTTCCATCATACTCCTATAACTGCCAATAAATTTTATCTCAGTAATACCTTAATTCTAAGTCATAATATTTGCTCTTTTTTAATAATAAAAAGATATCACATTATTTGCTTATAGTCCAAACATTAGGATTAAAAAGCTAATTTTCCTTATTAAAAAAAGTAATTCTATCAAAGACTTATATTATTAAATTTTTATATTGTATTTAATGCTATTCGCCTAACTTTCAAATGCATTTTTTATTTACAATGCAGTTTATTGGCTGTTTCATACTGTAAAACTTACTAATTTTCGTTTTTGAAATGTTGATTTGAGCGGCTAATTATGAATTTTAATGATAAATGGATAATAATAGGTTATTTTATCTTGTTTTTAGATTTAATATCACATATCGCCTATTTAGCATATATTAACAGTTTGTTGAACAGTCTAATACAAAGTATATATATCTTATATCAACACAATAATAATGATAATTTGGAGTAGTAATCTATGAGATATGCCCTAGTCAGTTTTTTACTTATTATATGTCTTGCAACGGCATTTAGCGCGTTTGGATATCCAAAACTTAGCCAAGCCCAAAATAATAAAATTCTTATTGATCAAGAAGAAGCAAAACTTGATAGAGAGACAGAAAAAACAACTAATTCTAAAGTTGTCCAAAAAAAAATTACGAACGTAATCGAACATTATCCAGAATATAAGGAAGGTGATACATTAATTGATGAATTTAATGGGTCTGATTTAAATCCGAATTTTTGGAATAAATCCGAAAGAGAAAAAAACTACAACAACGAGCTGCAAGCATACGTCCCTGAAAATGTTTTTTTAGAAAATGGATTTTTAGTTCTTAAGGCAAGTAAAGAAGACTCAAAGTATAAATCTGGACTTGTGGACACCAAGTCAAAGGTTGAGTTTTTATACTGCACAGTCGAAGTAAGGTTAAAATACCCTCAAGGCAAATCCTTTTTTCCTGCCGTTTGGATGCTTCCTTCAAATGATAGATCTTTCCCAGAGACAGACATTTTTGAAGTTGTAGGACATCACCCAGAGACAGTGTATTTTGTACATCATTATATGGAAAATGGAGAAAAAAAGAAAACTTGCGAAAGCACTGAAATAGTAGATTATTTGGACTTCCATACTTATAAATTCGAATGGACTCCTTACGAACTTATATGGTTTCTAGATGGGGAAATAGTCCATAGGACAAAAAAGAATATTTATGATAAACCTATGTATTTAATAATGAATTTTGCTGTCGGAGGAATATGGCCTGGAGACCCAAATGAAGACACAGTTTTCCCATCAAATGTCTATATAGATTATGTAAGAATAACTCCTTATGTTCCAGAAGAAAAATTGGAGGGAATAAACTAATGATGATAGTGATTGAAATCCTCTTATTACTAACTACAATTTTTCCTCTGTTTCATATGATTGATGCTCTTTTAGGGAATAAAACAAAACAAATAAACACAAATAAACATTTGGGCTTTTCTATCCTTATACCATGTTTTAATGAAAGTGTATGTGTGAAAAAATCTGTCGATTCCTTGCTTAATATTGACTATAAAAATTATGAGGTCATATATATAAATGATGGATCAGTCGATGACACTTTAGCAAAGCTTAAGAGTATATTAGACCTGAAATTAATTAAAGAAGGGTTTGGTGTTCAATACTATAAATCAAATATTTATGAAAACGTATTTTGTATCAATAAGCCGAATACAGGCAAAGGACTAAGCTTGAACATCGGGCTTAAATATTGTAAAAAAGATATCATAGTTACTCTTGATGCAGACAGCATGCTTAATCCTGATTGTCTTAAAATTATGAATAGCGCTTTTTCAGAAGCTGATGTTGTCGCCGCAGGCGGTGCTGTGCATATTATGCAAGCTAAAAAAAGCGACTATTTCAAAAAACTTAATCCTCTAAAAAGGCTTCTTGTAGGGATACAGGCCGTAGATTACTTAAAAGGTTTCTTCATTTATAAACTTTCACTTTCAAAACAAAAAGCTCTCGCAATAATCTCTGGTGCTTTTGGTGTTTTTAGAAAGGATATTCTTTTAGAAGTTGGAGGATTCAGAAAAAGCCTCGGCGAAGATATTGATATCACTATAAAAATTCAAAAACACATAATTGGAACAGATAAAAAGATTCTTTTTTTACCTCAGGCCGGATGTTATACTGAATGTCCCGAAAGCATAAATGATCTTTTTAAACAACGAGTAAGATGGCAAAAAGGATTTTTAGACTGTGTCATATATTATGCAAAATTCTTATTCAATACATATTTTAAAAATACACTTAGTTTTTATTTAGTCATCGAAGCATTCTTAGTGGGCTATTTTTCTTGTCTTTTGCCAATGCTCTCTTTGGTTTACCTATGCTTTAATTATTCTATTTCAATAATAACTATAATCGGAATATACAGCATCATATCCGTTATATTTAATATTTTTTACTCTTTAATTGCTTATATTACAGCTAGCAGATCAAAATTTCCTTATAAAAATAAATTTATATTTGCGATATTACTTGATATATTTGTATTTCGCTTTTTCCTTCTGTTTGTTTATCTTTACGGCACAATTGCTTACCTCATTAATAAAACAGAATGGCATAAAGCAAACAGAAGCATATTACTTGCTAAGAAAGAAGAAAAATATGAAAGGTAACCTTTTAAAAATAAATGCCGTTTTAATTATAGCAGTTATTTTAGTCTGGCTATTTATTCCTTCTTATTTTCCTTTTTTAACCGAAGCGCTAAATTCAGTACAATCAAGTGTCAAAGTAAGTGGCTATAATATACAAAGAGCTCTTCAAGTAAATAGTATTGTTAATGCACAGACAAGTAATCATTCGAATCTTGTAATTATTTTTGACGACGGCTATGAATGTGTGTTTTTAAATGCCTATCCTGTTTTAAAAAAATATAATTATAAAGCCAATATAAGCGTAATCGGCAGCCTAATTGGTGAATATGAGTATATGTCTGATGTTCAGCTCGGCAAGCTTTATTTAGACGGATATGATATGCTGAACCATTCATTTAACCACAAACAAGAAGTTGCTCTTTCTAAAAATGAACTGATTAAAGAATATCGGCGATGCAAAATCAAACTCCTTTCTAAGGGATATTATCGGGGATTTAATATAATAGTATTACCCGGTGGTAAATATATCGGATCACATCTTGATATTGCTTCAGACGGCAAATACAAAGCTATCAGGAGCTTGGATGAATGCTACATCACTAAAAAAGAGAAAGTGACTGATATCGAGATGATTAATGTCTATGGTTCAAGATCTATTGATGAGATTTTATCTCTTATTACAGAATATAAAAATCAGGGTAAAAATATAATCCTTATCTTCCATAGGATTAATATTGAAAAATCTACAAGCGATATGGATATAAGTAAGAAAACCCTAATTAGAATTTTAGGCCACATAGACCGAGAAGATATAAATGTGTTAACATTTAGCAAGCTTTTAGAGACATATTAAGGTTAATTTTTTAACACTTTAATAAATATAATTATTAATATTGAAAAATTCACATAAAAACTATAGAATAGTAAGCAGACATGAATATTAATATGTTTATAATAAAAGGTTGGAGGATAATAAGTAATGGATGATATAGATCATGCAATTTTAACCATACTTCAAAAAAATGCGAGGATTTCAAACAAACAAATCGCAGACATGGTGCATCTTACACCTCCGGCAGTCACAACAAGAATTAAGCGTATGGAAAAATCCGAGATAATAGCAGGATATAAAGCAGTTGTAAATGCCAAAAAACTCAACAAGGCAATTATGGCAAGAATCATCATGAAAATTGATAGGGTGCCCAGAGAAAAGTTGGTTGCTAAGCTTGCCCTTAGT
>Ga0233437_1005752_pt1 | contig 13169 bp, 9 predicted proteins | sample SI_122_August201_FD_182714 | JGI IMG/M metagenome (GOLD analysis project Ga0233437, IMG submission 182714) | Seawater microbial communities from Saanich Inlet, British Columbia, Canada - SI_122_August2016_200_MG | ecosystem: Environmental > Aquatic > Marine > Inlet | place: Canada: British... | reverse complement strand
ACGGACGGTTAGAGACTATCACCCATTTAAATCAATGCTTTCGCCTGTAGATGCTGTCAATGTGGTTGGCCCTCATCGTATTGAACTATCTCTTTTGCACCCGCATCCTGCGTTGTTTCTTTGCCTGTCTCCAGCGCTGACACCAATTATTCCCAAACACATCTACGGCAACGGAGGGGACCTCAGAAAACATCCGGCGAATTTAATGCCTGTCGGGTCCGGACCTTTTCGTCTGATTGACCATGAGCCCGGGAAATATATCAAACTTGGTCGATTTGAGGATTTTTTTATTCCCGCGCGACCATATTTGGATGAGATACTCATCCGGTTGGTCCGCGAACCGAGTGCTCAAATGATAGCCCTGCAACGACAAGATGCACATATATTGGCACCATTTATCGATTATGCCAGCTTGGATGCTTTGAAAGAAAATCCCCATCTGATTTCTACCAACAAGGGATATGATGCGATCGGCCCGATCGTCTGGCTGGCATTCAATTTAAAACACGCACCGCTAAATGATCGTCGCGTCCGCCAAGCCATGGCCTATGCCATGGATCATGAATTCATCATAAATTCCATGCACCAGGGCAGATCAGTCAGGGCAGACGGCCCCATTACTCCTTCAAGTCCTTATTATTACCAAAACATCAAAAAATATAGTCTTGATTTGGCCAAGGCTAAATCATTGCTAGATGCCGCTGGGTTGGCCCCAGGCCAAGATGGCATTCGATTTGAAATCGGTCTCGACTACATACCGGTATTGCCAAGTCAACACAAGGATATAGCACATTATCTAAAACGACAATTTGCTAAAATTGGCGTCATTGTTAACATAAGAACATCGGAAACATTCCCAAAATGGGCGGTAAAGGTTAGTAACTGGGACTTCGAAATGACACTTGACAGCGTTTACAACTGGGGAGATCCATTGATCGGTGTGCACCGGACCTACCACTCTTCCAATATACGCAAAGGAGTTATCTGGTCGAACACTCAGAACTACCGAAATGAAAAAGTCGATCAAATTCTAGATCAAGCCGCCAGGGAGTTGAACACAAATCGCCGAAAAAAGTTGTATGATGAATTTCAAAAAATTGTTGCGGAAGAACTGCCGGTAATATGGTTAAATGTTCTTCCGTTTCATACGATCTATCACCAGGGGCTTGGGAACCCGCCTATTTCAATATGGGGGCTTCATTCTCCGCTTGACGCATTATACTGGAAAAAACGGCCCTCAAAAGATATTCGCCCCATTCCACTATCCTACCAAATGGATGAAAAGGCATCTATTGAAAATTGCGGACGGCATATTATTGATCTGCTAAACAATTATGAACTTGACATTGTTTCGGAATTTATAAGCAAACCGGAAAATGGTTACGTCGATTTAGAAAAAACAGGACTGCATGCCATCGGCTCTACCCGGCAAGGAGTGATATTTTTAGACAATTCAAGACAGATGAGACCCGGCATGGAGATCAGTGGCATCATGGATCTAAGCGGAGATAAGATACTTTCAACTTTGATTCAGGCCAGTGGAGAAAAAAGCAGCGGACACCTTAAATTAAAAAGTGTCTTTCCAAACCCAACAAATAACCAATTGACGCTTGCATCCATCTGGTGTGGGGAATTGAAAAGCAGTGATTTTATTTGTGTGATCAAATGGCAGGAGGAATGATAAAGTGGCGATAATGAGAATCATAGAAAATTCTTCCATATATGCAAAATCCCTGATTGCACCGTCCATTTTGGTTCTCGCCACGGTTGTTATCACCTTGATATCCATATTTAGCATGGCTAACCAACGCCTCTTCTTTGAAGAAAATACTGCCGCCTCGCTTAATAAAATAGCCTTGCTTGATGATTTTATTCTTACCAGCCAAAAAATTAAATCCGATCTGTTCCAAATTTCAGTGCTGCGGCTGATGGGGACCTCCCAGGCTGAAACAAGAACAATAAAAGAGCGGCTCGAGCAGTTGGTCGCCGATTTAAATATTATTTACAAAAGAATACTGACAACATGGAAACTGGACTCGCATGAGCAATCGATTCTAAAAAAACTCAAAAAACCGATGGCAGACCTTGCCAGGCACACCAGCGACGCAGTCGAAATCGTGTCCCTAAATCCCGCTTTGGGAGCAGTACTGGCAAGATCCTCCTTGGAAACTTTTGATCGATTTCACATCGAATTAACGAGTTTTCTTGACCATCAAAAAAACAAAATAGCCTTAGCGCAACAGGAATCTGCCCAAAATACCAAAAAAGCTGCGAGCCTAATTATCTCGATTCTCGCATTCATTACGGTTATGGGAGTGATTATTACATTGTTTGTCAGTAAATACTTCATCTCTCATCCGATTCAATACCTGACCCGGTCGATGTTAAAGCTGGCTTCTGGAGACTATTCAGAAAAGATCAAAACCGGCATCAGTAGCGAAGAGATCGGACAGATGAGTCGAGCGGTTGAGGTTTTTCGCCGAAATGCAATCGAAAAAGATGCTTTGGAAAAAAAGCTCAGGCAATCGCAGAAATTGGAGGCCATCGGTAATCTGGCCGGTGGAATAGCCCATGACTTCAACAATATTCTTGCCTCTATTATAGGTTTTACGGAATTGGTGCTCGAAGAAGTTGAAAAAGGTTCCAATACAGAGGACAGCCTTCAGGAGGTTTATATTGCAGCGAAGCGGGCAAGGGATCTGGTAAAGCAGATACTTGCGTTTGCCCGTCAATCGAGCGAAGAGATAAAACCCGTTCAGGTAGCGCCTATCGCGAAAGAGGTGCTTAAATTCATCAGATCATCTACTCCCAGTACAATTGAAATTAGACAAAAAATTCAAAGTAACTCGTTTATTATGGGAAATTCAACCCAGATTCATCAAGTATTGATGAATCTCTGCACAAATGCCGCATACTCAATGGAAAATCAAGGTGGCATTTTAAGTGTGGAATTGCAAGACGTTTCTATCAATCCGGAAAATGTTCACCAAAATATGGATTTGAAGGTAGGTAGCTACGTTGAATTAAAAGTATCCGATACGGGTTCTGGCATTCCTCCTGAAATTATCGATTCGATTTTCGAGCCATATTTTACCACTAAGGGACCGGGAGAAGGGACCGGCATGGGGCTTGCTCTGGTGCACGGTATCGCTGAAAGTTATGGCGGTAAGATAACCGTAGACAGTCAAATAAACAAAGGGACTAGCTTCATTCTATATTTACCTATCAAAAAAACAGCCAGATCCCAAAGCCATTACAGACCAGAAATATTACCGTCAGGCACTGAAAGAATCTTATTTGTTGATGATGAAGAGCCGATAACCAAAATGGGCAGTCGAAATTTGGAAAGCTTGGGCTATTCCGTTACATCGAGAACCAGCAGCGTGGAGGCGTTGGCGCTTTTTAGATCAAAGCCAAATGATTTCGATTTGGTCATCTCTGACATGACCATGCCAAGCATGACTGGGGATAAACTTGCAACGGAGCTTATGAATATCAGATCAAATATTCCAATTATTATATGTACCGGCTACAGTAAAAAAATTTCCGAAGATTCTGCAGCTGAAATCGGGATTAAAGCGTTTGCATACAAGCCTATTGTCAAGGTAGATCTGGCAAAAACTGTAAGAAAAGTGCTGGATGAGGCGAAAAGATAAGGTTTATTTTCCTATAGCTGAGTATTCACGGCACGGATTTGTTTAGGATACCAAAAATATTGAAAAAAAAGAAACTTGCAGAAAATACTTTCTGTCTATGCAAGTATCCTAAACACGGAGCTGTTATGAAAATTCTTGAATCAAAATGTGGAGACAACTATATGTGGTGGTTTGAAAAAGGAAATACAATTTTTCTGATCTTTATATTTCTGTGCTTGGTTAGCCTTCCATCATTATCAGCAAAAGAGCTACATTTTGCTAATGAACATTGGCCACCCTATATAATCATGGAAGGAACGCATAAAGCGAGCGGGATCGATGTGGACATAATTACTGAAATAGCAAACCGATTAGGAGTTAGTGTAGAAATAGCCAACTGTGATTGGCTCTATTGTCTCAGGATGATAGAAAATGGCCGTACCGACATCATATCGTCAGCACTCAAGCACCCAGAACGTGAAAAATACATGAATTATATAGAACCACCATATATTGAAAAGTCGACAAAGCTATTTTACCTACGCAAAGGTCAGGCGCATAAGATTAAGAAATACGAGAATATTTACCAATTGAACATTGGTGTACTGAAAGGTAGTTTGTATTTTAGTCCTTTTGACAAAGATTCAAATATTCAAAAAGTCGAGGTGTTGAAAACAGAACAGTTGCTGCCGATGCTTAAGATGGGTCGTATTGACGCTTTAATTGGAACCGAAATTGTTATCGATTATCTTATTCAATTGCATTCATATGAAGGCTTATTTGACAAATCAGTCTTTCGCTATGATTTAAAAACACCATTTCATTTCGCTATATCAAAGAAATCGTATTTTTCAAAAGAGATTGATAAGTTCAACAGCATTTTGAAGTCATTGATAAAGGAGGGATTTGTACAAGAAATAATCGACAAATACAACAAAAAACCCCATTGAATCTGTTATTGATTTATTTTTAAATTACCCACATTCACTCTAAAAGCCGTGGGTGCCATTGTATGGGAGATCGTATGAAAAATATATTGCTATATATTTGTGCTTTATTACTTTCCATCAACACTGTTTACGCCGGGGACACTCTGACAATCTCTGCGCCACCATCGATATGGGTACAAGAACGGGATGACCGGTTAACCGGTCCGATTATTGATCTTCTTGAAAAAATATTTAAAGAATTTGATGTGAAGGTTACCTCCATTTCCTTGCCTTGGGCGCGAGCCATTACACACATGAGGTCCGGTAAGCTGGATATGATGCCTGTTATATTTTATACCGAAGAGCGTGCTCATTTCATGGATTTTAGCATTTCTTATGCAGAAGTCCCCACTTCAATATTTGTTCCACATGGAAAAACTTTTTCATTTACCAGTCTTGGTGATCTTGTGGGTAAAACGGGTTTGATGGTGCAAGGGGACAGCATTTCCCCTGAATTTAAAGCCTATGAGCCAGAATTAAACCTATTTAAAATCGCACAGTATAAGCAGATTCTTCGAATGCTGGCTGCCCATCGTGCTGATTATGCAGTGGCTGCACAGTATGGTTTTATTGTGGAGGCCAAAAAAATGGAATATGAAACGAAGATTGAAATGCTGCCCAATCCAATCGCATCCAGAAGCCTCCATTTTGCCTTTTCTAAGAAATCTCCTTACGTAAAATATTTGCCTGAAATTAACGAGCGGCTACAGAGACTGAAAGCTGATGGAAGCATAGAAAATATGGTGAAAAAGACACTTAATCAAGCCGCAAAAAGGTAGAAACGACAAGGTAATTGACATTTATTTGAGCAATATTTCACCGACCGAAAAACAGCAATAAGGGGACACATCAGGCAATGCCCTTATCAATTTCAAAAAACATCAGTCAACGATTCATTTTTTGGTTGGCAATCATAATCCCATCAACCCTGTTTGTTTTTTTTGCTGCATTTATTGGTTACGATGCCCGTTCAACCGAAACAGCGTTAAATGAACAGGCTGACCACATATTGTCTTTTTCAAAACAAAGTCTGGCTAGCGCTATGTGGCAGTACAACCATGAATATGTAAAAGACTACATTGAATCATTGTTTCTTTACCGCGACATTGTTTTCGCTCAAGGAACAATTGAGTCTCAAATCATAAAGACCAAAACCCGTGATGGTTATAAGCAAATAGATTTTGTTCGAAATTTTAATGCTAATAAATTTATCATTCGAAAAAGTCCGGTTGAATATAAAAAGGATGACGTCGGCAGTATCATTTTTGTAATGAACACGGGGCGCGTGGCTCAGCAGGTGATCAGGAATTCCCTGGCCGCGGGTTTGTTACTCCTATTTGTTGCCACCATAATTTCACTGACAATGATTATTCTTTTTAGAAAAAACGTCATGACTCCATTGGTAAACCTTGATAATTCCGCCAGACAAATAGCCAGTGGCGAATTTGATACACCCATCGATATTAGCAGCCAGGATGAAATCGGTCAGCTGGCAAAATCGTTTAGCCATATGATGCAAAACATCAGATCCATTACGGCATCAAGGGATGAGTTAAATAATGAGATTGCTGAGCGAAAACGCGCAGAGAAAATCATTACGGAAAACCTGAAGGAAAAAGAGGTTCTGTTAAAGGAAGTCCATCACCGGGTTAAGAACAACATGCAAATGATTCAGAGCTTAATTAGTCTCCAGGCGGATAAAATCAAAAATGAAAAACACAAACAGCCGCTTATCGAAAGCAACAACCGAATCCGGGTGATGGCCCTGGTTCATGAAAGCCTTTACAAGTCAGAGAACTTGTCCGCCATAGATTTGAACCGCTATTTTAATGAGCTGATTGCAAAGATTATGCGGATTTATGAAAATCCTGAAACAGTGATCGATTTGTCCGTGCATGCTGCACCGCTTGTTTTGGATATCGACAAAATCATGGCCTGCGGACTGATCGCAAATGAGTTGGTTACCAATTCCTTGAAATACGCATTTGGGGGTCGAAAAAAGGGCCGCATCGCCATAACCCTAAAAAAAGTCGATGCCCATCTGGCCGAGTTTATCGTTCGTGATGATGGGCCCGGTCTGCCCAGGGGTTTTGACCCTAAATCGACCGATTCTCTGGGCCTGCGGATGGTTTGGATCCTCGCTGAAAATCAGTTGGATGGTGAAATTGACGTCCGCCAAAACCAAGGGCTGGCCTATTTTGTAAAATTTTCAATATAGATCAAAAGGATTTTATTCAACATGGAAACCGCCAAAATTTTAATTGTCGAGGACAACAGCATTGTCGCCGAAGATATCAGGATCAAGCTGGGTCATATGGGGTACAAAAATGCGACAGTTGCCACAAGCTATGCAAAAGCGATCAGGGCGGCTGAAGTACAAATGCCTGATATTGCCCTTATGGACATACAGCTTGGTGGTGATAAAAACGGTATCGATGCCGCTGGCGAGCTTCGGCGCAAATATCAGGTACCGATCATTTATATTACCGCCTATGCCGATGAAGAGACCGTCGCCCGTGCCAAATTGACCGAACCGTATGGGTATCTCGTAAAGCCGTTTGAGGATAACGAATTACGGTCGGCGGTTGAAATCGCGCTTTACAAACAGAAATCAGACCGAAAAATAAGAGAAAGCCGAAAATGGCTGCAAACCATCTTAAAAAGTATTGGAGACGGGGTCATCGCAACCGATGGGGCCGGCCAGGTCACCTTTATTAACCCGGTGGCCGAAGTTTTGACCGGTTGGCCCAAAGCCGAAGCTATCGGCAAACCAATGCAAACGATTTTTCATATCATAAACGAGTCAACGCTCCATGAAGTTGAAAACCCGGCCGCGCGCGTCCTTCGCGAGGGTATGGTGGTGGGCCTGGCCAACCACACGCTGCTGGTTGCCAAAGATGGAAAAAAGATTCCCATCGCCGACTCCGGAGCGCCCATAAAAAACGACAAAGGCGAAATCATCGGTACCGTTCTGGTTTTTCGTGATCAGACCAAAAAACGCGCGGCACGCCAAGCCTTGTTTGAAAGCGAACGGTTAAAAACCAACGTCATCGAGAGCAGCCGGGACTGCATCAAGATTCTTGATCTTGAAGGACGGCTGCGCTTTATAAGTGAAGGCGGGCAGCGCCTTCTGGAAATTGATGACATTGCTTTATATATCGGTGAGGTCTGGGCCGAATTCTGGAAAGGAGCGGACAAAAAAGCGGCCCTCACCGCCATCGCCGCGGCCAAAGATGGCCAAACAGGCACCTTTCAGGGAATAAGCCCCACTGCCCTGGGCGCCCCCAAGTGGTGGGACGTCATTGTTACCCCCATGCGCGCACCCGGCGGTGAAGTCGAACAGCTTCTGGCCGTTTCCCGGGACATCACCGAAAAAAAACAGCTGGAGACCCGGCTTTTTCAGTCCCAGAAAATGGAGTCGATCGGTACCCTGGCCGGCGGAATCGCCCATGATTTTAACAATATTTTATCGTCAATTATCGGTTTTACCGAGCTTTCGTTTGACGAGGTTAAAAAAGGCTCAAACATTGAAGATAATCTTCAGGAAATATATTCAGCCGGAAAACGGGCCAAAGAACTTGTAAAACAGATTCTGGCTTTTGCCCGGCAAACAGGAGAAGAGCTCAAGCCCATACGAATCGACCGCATCGCCAAGGAAGTGCTTAAATTTATCCGATCCTCCATTCCCACCAGCATCGAAATCAAGCCAGACATCCAAAGCGATTCCCTGATTATGGGCAACCCCACCCAGGTCCATCAGATCTTGATGAATTTTTGCACCAACGCCGCCCATGCCATGGAAGACGGGGGCGGTGTCCTGGGCGTCGGGCTGAAGGATGTTACAAATAACGACGCATCCGCCATGCTCAAAACAGGCTTAAAACCGGGGGATTATATCATGGAGACAGTATCAGACACCGGCATTGGCATCCCGCCGGAGAATCTGGACACTATTCTCGAGCCTTATTACACAACCAAGGGGCCGGGCCAAGGCACCGGCATGGGCCTGGCGGTGGTCCAGGGCATCGTCGAAAGCTACGGCGGCAAGATTTTGGTGGAGAGCACCTTGGACAAAGGTTCTGTCTTTTCGACCTATTTGCCGATCACCAAAAAGCGTAAAGCCCTTCGGCCACATGAACCGGAGATGCTGCCCACAGGCACGGAACGAATACTTTTTGTCGACGACGAACTCCCCATCGCCAAAATGGGCCGCAAGGTATTGGAGCGGTTGGGTTATTCAGTCACGGTGCGGGCAGGTAGCCTGGAGGCTTTGGAACTGTTTCGATCAAGAGCTGATCAATTTGATCTGGTGATAACGGACATGACCATGCCCGACATGACCGGAGATAAACTGGCTGTCGAGTTGCTGAAAACCAGGCCCGATATTCCGGTAATACTTTGCACCGGCTACAGCAAAAAAATGTCCGACCAGGCGGCGAAGGCAATCGGCATTAAGGCCTTTGCCCACAAGCCTATTGTGAAAGCCGATTTGGCCAGAACAGTCCGAAAGGTATTGGATGCTGGTCGAAGCGAAGCGTAGATCCCGCTGAAAGCGGGGATGCGGCCAAAGACGCAAGGCAAACGTAGTTGTCCGAACCGAGATTCAAGTCTCTGAGATCTTGAAAGCATTTTTTTGGCCCTTAACCGCGCCAAGCATAACGTTGTCGGATAAAACCGTTATAAGGAGGAGCAAATGAAGGGCGTTGTCTTCGTAGAATTTATAGAAATGATTGACACCAGTTTTTCAATTGAAATGAGCGACCGTCTCATTGAAATGTCGGATCTGCCATCGGGTGGTATCTATACCTCGGTGGGCACCTATGATCCCAAAGAGATGGTCACACTTGTCGGAAACCTTTCAAGCCTGACCCAAACGCCGGTAAGTGACCTTCTAAAAAGTTTTGGCCGTTATCTGTTTAAGCGCTTTGTTGAAAACTTTCCGGATTTCTTCAAAGGGATCACCTCAAGTATCGATTTTTTGTCCCAGGTCGACTCCTATGTTCATTTAGAGGTCAGAAAACTTTATCAGGACGCGGAGCTGCCGACTTTTGAGTGCACTACCCCGGAACCAGATCTGCTCCATATGAAATATGAGTCAAAGCGAAATTTGCCGGATCTGGCCGAGGGCTTGATTCTGGGTTGTATCGAACATTTTGGAGAATCGCTTAAAATTGCACGCAAAAGTCTGCCGGAAAATCCGTTGGCGACGCTCTTCATCATTTCCCCGGGCAACTGAGGAAACATGAGCGAAGAACTTAATCTTTTACGCCGCCGTTTTGAAAGAGAGCGCTTGGCCCGAAAGCAGGCCGAAAACATTGCCGAGGTCAAGAGCCGGGAACTTTTCGTCAAAAGCCAGGAACTCGAAAAGACCGCCAAAGCCGAATTGAAAGCAAAACATGAGATCGAACTTTTGCTGCGCGCCTTTGAAGCCTTCACCTCAAGGCTGAACACAAGCGAAATCGCGGATCATCTTTGCCGTTATGTTGACAAGGCCATTTCCGGTCATAATGTCTCCGTCTATCTTCGCAAGGAAAACGGATTTCAAGCGGTCAGTCAAAAAAATAGTGCCTTCGGAGATCCCCTTGGGCGAAACAGAGCGTCTTTTTCCGAAAAGATTTTTCAATTCACCGAACTGACCGCATCGGTGGTAATTGAAAATGTTCGGCAGGCTGAAGTCCATCACAACTTTCGGTTTTGGGATGATACCCATTCGGCGATGATCATACCGCTTTCTTATCAGCGTCGCATCATTGGATACCTTACCGCTGAAAACCCCATAAAAGGCACGCTGTTTGAAGAAGCCCAGGTTCGAATTGCCCAGGCCCTGGCCAATGAAGCCGCGATTGCCTTGGAAAATGCGCGCTTATTCCAGAAGGTTGAAAAGCTTTCCACAACAGACCCCCTTACCGGCGCGCATAACCGGCGCTATTTCGATGAGACCGCCCGAAAGTTTTTCAAGCTGTCTGTGCGCCACAATCGCGCGCTTTCGGCGTTGATGCTGGACATCGATTATTTCAAGAAAGTAAATGACACCTATGGCCATGATACCGGTGACGAGGTGCTGAAAAAGGTGGCCCAAACATGCCGCCGATTGACGCGGGAACAAGATTTGTGCGCCCGTTATGGCGGCGAGGAGTTTTGCTTTCTATTTCCGGAAACAAACGCCAGCGAAGCATTCATTATCGCGGAAAAACTCAGGACCGCCATTGCCGAATTGGATTGGGAAGCCAATGGCCGAAACTTTTTTGTAACGGCGAGTTTCGGAGTCTCAGAGTGTGTTCACCCAGGCGATTCCATGGAAAGTCTGATCAAGCGCTGTGATGAAGCCCTATATGCGGCCAAGGGCAAAGGAAGAAATTGCGTGGTCACAAAAACATGACATCCGTAAAAATTGTCGAGCAGCTTCGGATTGATAAAAAACACCAAGCCAACACGAAAGCACACGCCAACCCTGTTCGTATCGGTTCAAGGGCTGTTTGAAACCAAGTATTACTTGAAAAACGATGGTTTGACTTGTAAGGAAAAACGATGGTTAATCTTGTAGAAAATTTTATGGAGGCGCTTTTATCCTTGGACAGTCTCACGGCAACTCAAATGATGAATGCCCAAAACAATCGGATGGCCCCGATCAAATTTGTTGAAGATGTGGTTATCGTTGCCCTTGAGCGCATCGGCGCAAGATGGCAGGAAGGAACCGTCGCCTTGTCACAAGTCTATATGGCAGGGCGCATTTGCGAAACCCTGGTGGACGAGATCCTGCCTCCTGCGGACCCTGCAAGAAAAAATCAGCCCAAGATGGCCATCTGCATGCTTGTGGATCATCATAACTTGGGAAAAATACTTGTATATTCCTTATTAAGAGCCAGTGGATTTGATTTGTTGGATTATGGCACAATGGCGGTTGATCCCTTGGTTGACCGTGTGAAAAAGGACAAAATCGAAATTTTACTAATATCGACCCTCATGCTCCCGTCAGCCCTTAAGGTTAAACAGGTAAAAGAGAAGCTTGCGGGCCTTGCTGTAAAAATTGTGGTGGGGGGCGCCCCTTTTCGACTCGATGACCAACTCTGGCAGGAAGTGGGGGCAGATGCCATGTGCCAGACCGCATCCGAAGCTTTAGCCGTTATCCATGCGCTCATGGGGGGTGTATCTTGATTCAAGGCAAGATGACGTCGCTACAACGTGTTTTGACCACCTTGGGTCATCAGGAACCTGACCGGGTCCCACTTTTTCTTCTGGTCACCATGCACGGGGCCAAAGCCTTGGGGGTATCCATTAAAAACTACTTTTCCAAGGCCGAGAATGTTGTTGAAGGCCAGCTGAGATTGCGTGCCAGATACAAAAATGACTGTATTTACAATTTTTTTTATGCGCCGTTAGAGGTCGAGGCCTGGGGGGGCGAGGTCATCTACCACGACGATGGCCCACCCAATTCCGGTGAACCGTTTATTCGTCATTTTCAAGATATCAGGAATCTGGCGCCACCGGAGGTTGAAAAGACGCCCTGTTTGGGCAGGGTGCTAAAAGCGACACAGCTGCTTAAAGATAAAGTGGGTGATGATGTCCCCATTATCGGTGTTGTCATGTCGCCTTTTTCATTGCCGGTCATGCAGATGGGTTTCGATAAGTATATTGAACTGATCTATGAATGGCCCGATTTGTTTGAGCATCTTATGAAAATCAATGAAGAATTCTGTGTTGCGTGGGCCAATGCTCAGTTAAAAGCGGGGTGCACGGCGATATGTTATTTTGACCCTGTATCTTCCACCACCGTTTCGACAAAAAAGATGTACCTGAAAACAGGATTTGAAGTGGCTAAACGCACGATTGCCCGAATCAATGGTCCAACCGCCACCCATATGGCATCCGGCCGCTGTCTGCCCATCATCGACGATATACCAAAAACCGGCACGGCCATTATCGGTGTCAGCGGGCAGGAGGATCTTGGAGCGTTGAAAGCGGCCTGCCGAAACAAGCTTTCCGTTTTGGGAAATTTGAACGGGATTGAGATGCGCCGCTGGGGTCCGCGACAGGCGGAGGAACACGTCAAAAGGGCGATCTCCCAGGCAGGCATCGGCGGCGGGTTCATTCTGTCCGACAACCATGGTGAAATCCCATGGCAGGTACCGGACGACGTATTGATGGCCATATCTGAAGCGGCGCATCAATGGGGTCGATATCCGCTGTCTTGGGTGAATGAAAACAGGTAAATCCCGAATTGAGATTTGGTCGGTTTCCAGGGGGTACCGTCTACACAAACCCTAAAGAACGAAGCGAGCCACATATGATGTTGGAAACAGATAGAAAACAAGCCTCCGAATATGCCATGGCATTGGACCTGCTGGTGAAAATCACCCAGGTTGATACCGAGGATCAAGCCGTCGAAAACATACTTGAGTTATTTACCATTTTATTTGCACCGGATAAATTACGTTATCTCACTCTAAGCGATGCACAAGCCCAGCAAAAACATCTTTGGTCATTATCGGTTGAAGATGAAGCCGCAATTCAGAAGCTGATTGCCAGTTCTGCCCGGGAATATGCC